>OLOZ01000681.1_pt1 | contig 28446 bp, 24 predicted proteins | sample 1673021 | NCBI WGS metagenome assembly OLOZ01 (sample SAMEA3136747, study PRJEB25190) | human gut metagenome | biome: human gut; feature: human-associated habitat; material: faeces | place: Austria | collected 2013 | reverse complement strand
CAGAGCAGCTGATTTGTAATCAGCAGGTTAACGGTTCGAGTCCGTTCATCGGCTTGTTATGGTTATTAAAAGTCATAATTAAATATGGGTGGATTCCCGAGTGGCCAAAGGGGACAGACTGTAAATCTGCTGCAAATTGCTTCGGTGGTTCGAATCCACCTCCGCCCATTTAAAAATTAATAATTATTATCGCGGGGTAGAGCAGTCTGGTAGCTCGTCGGGCTCATAACCCGGAGGTCGTTGGTTCAAATCCTTCCCCCGCAACTCATGCCCAGATAGCTCAGTTGGTAGAGCAGAGGACTGAAAATCCTCGTGTCACTGGTTCGATTCCGGTTCTGGGCATATGGGATATTAGCTCAGTTGGTAGAGCACTTGACTTTTAATCAAGTTGTCCGGGGTTCGAATCCCCGATGTCTCATGAAGGCTCAGTAAATGTTTTATTTACTGAGCTATTTTTTTTGTCTAATAAGCTTATTAATAGTCGGCTGGTAAGTGGTAATAAATTTAAAAAGCATAAATTCTAAGAAGAGTTAAAAGGATGAAGAGATAAAAAATAAGTTATGAATACACCAATCTATAATAAATTAAGAGAATTAGAGTCAGAAAAAAGAATTCCTTTTCATATGCCAGGTCACAAAAGAGCTGATTTTGGGGCTTTTTTTGGTGTAGAAAAAATGGATATTACAGAGATAACAGATTACGATAATCTTCATGAGCCAGAGGGCATTATTCGTGAATCCATGAATCTTGTAAGAGATATATTTAAAAGTAAGGAATCATGGTATCTTGTTGGAGGGAGTACCCTTGGGATTCTGGTATCCATTTCTTCGGTCTGTAGACAGGGAGATAAGATTTTAATAGGGCGAAACTGTCATAAGGCGGTCTATAACTGTATCAGGCTATTACAGTTGGAGGCCGTCTATTGCTATGCAGATGTTTCTGCCGAGTATGATATATGCGAGGATATGAAGCCAGAAGCCGTAGCAAGGGAATTAAGGGCGAATCCAGATATAAAGGCAGTTGTACTGACTTCACCTACTTATGAAGGAGTTGTGAGCGACATAGCAGGGATTAAAGAAGTAACTCGGCCGTATGCCATTCCTTTGATTGTAGATGAGGCACACGGGGCGCATCTCATATTTCATAAGTATTTTCCAGACAGTGCCGTTCAGGAAGGTGCTGACTTGGTGATTCAAAGTACGCATAAAACATTGCCTTCCTTTACGCAGACAGCAGTTCTTCATCTTTGCTCAGACATCGTGACAAAAGAGCAGGTGGAGGAAATCATCGATATTTATGAAACCTCAAGTCCATCGTATCTTTTGATGGCTTCTGCTGAGTACGGAATCATGTATATGAAAGAAAATCAGGGACAACTCGCCGAATATGTGGATAACCTTAAAAATTTTCGCCGAAAATGTGAACAACTCAAAAAAATAAGCCTGCTCAATCAGAAAAAGTTAAATTGTTTTGCATATGATAACGGGAAATTGGTCTTTTCAGTAAAGGGCTGCGGAATAAATGGAAAGGAGCTGTTTCAGTTATTATATGAAAAATATCACATTGAACTGGAGATGGAGAACCTGACTTATGGGATTGCCATGACTTCTATCTGTGATAAAAAGGAAGATTTTGATGAGCTTTGGAAGGCAATTTCTGAGATTGATAAAATGTGTGAAGAGAAAGAAAAGGAAAATCGTAGTTTAAATAAGGCTGTAAATGAGACAAAAATTGCCATCCAAAACCAAGATAAAGTTGAAATAGAAATTTGTGATAAAAACAAACCCAAAATAGAAACTAAAATTCATAACCACTATAAGGTTATACAAGAAAAAGAAAATGAGCAGACAATATATCCTCCCAAAATCATAGAATCCTGGCAGTGCCGGGGAAAAGCCATGGAGATAGTTGAGTTGGCTGATTCTACTGGCAGAGTTTCAGGAAAATATGTCATGATTTATCCGCCGGGAGTACCAATATTAGTTCCTGGAGAAAAAATACTCAAAGAAACAGTGGAAAATATCAGTCAATATTTATATAATGGATATAATGTACTTGGATTGTCCTGTAATAAGATTATCGTTCTAAAAGATTTATAGATAGTATAGCAAAAGCAGTATGATAAAAATATTGTACCAGAGCATGTTTGAAAGTACTATGACTAAAATACGATGAAGAAGTCAGATAACATTCAGATAATAAAAGTGCATGTACTTCTGAAGGGAGATTTTATTAGATGAAGGGATTATTTATTGTGATGGAGGGACCGGATGGTTCAGGAAAGACCACACAAATAAATTTATTAAAAGAATACTTAGAGGAAGCAGGCTATGAATGTCTCATAACAAGAGAACCGGGGGGAACAGTGATCGGAGAGGAAATAAGACAGCTTATTCTGAATCCAGAACACAAAGAAATGTCTCCAGTAACAGAAATGCTTCTCTATGCGGCATCAAGAGCGCAGTTAGTACATGAAGTAATCGGACCAGCATTAGAAGAGGGCAAAATCGTTATAAGCGATCGTTTTGTAGATTCTTCTATCGTTTATCAGGGAATTGCAAGAAAACTTGGTATTTCTACAGTTTCGGCTGTAAATGCGCCGGGAATCGGCATTTATCGTCCCGATGGAATCTTTTTTATTGATTTATCAGAGGCAGAAGGACTTCGTAGAAAGAAAGAGCAGAAGAATCTTGATCGTATGGAGCAGGAAGGTATAGATTTTCATCATATGGTATCGGAAGGATATCGAAAAGTCCTTTCAGGCAGGCCGGAAGTTATGAAGATTGATGGTGGAAGATCCATTGATACGATTCAGAAAAAGATTCGGAATCATGTGGATGAATTATTGAAGAAGAAGAATCGATAGACATGAATTCATTGAGAAAAAACAATAAAAGAATAGGTACCAATAGAAAATTAGCAGAAGAATTAAGATGATTAACAGAAAGATTTTGAGGGAAAGTCATGGCTGAATTAAATGAGATTTTAGGAAATGAAAGAATAAAAGAGCATTTTATTACTGCTGTGCATCATAAAAAGATTTCTCATGCCTATATTATGGAGGGGGATAAGGGAAGTGGGAAAAAAATGCTTGCCGAGGCCTTCTCTAAAATATTGCAGTGTGAAGGCCGGGAAACTACGGGTCTGGTGGAATCCTGTGGAAAGTGTGAATCTTGTATACAGATGGAATACCATGATCATCCGGATGTAATTTGGGTTTCTCATGAAAAGCCCAATGTGATTAGTGTTGGTGAGATAAGGGAGCAGATTGTTAATACAGTAGAAATTATGCCATATAAGGGGCCTTATAAAATCTATATCGTAGATGAGGCGGAAAAGATGAATGCTGCAGCGCAGAATGCCATCTTAAAGACGATTGAGGAACCGCCGGAATATGCAGTTATTTTCTTACTTACTACGAACAGAGGAGCATTTTTAGACACAATTCTTTCAAGATGTATTCTTCTTGCCACAAGACCGGTACCCGGAACAGCTGTTGAGAAATACTTGGTGGAAAAATGTAGTGTTTCTAAGGAAGAAGCAGAATTTGCAGCAGGATTTTCTCTTGGAAATATAGGAAAGGCAGAAGCAATCATTTCTTCAGAAGAATTTCAGGATTTAAAGGAGTTGACTCTGTCCATTTTGCGGTATATCCATGAGATAGAGAGTTACGAGATTGCAGATAAAGTAAAGGAATATAAAAAGTATAAAAACAGAATTGAGGACTTTTTCGATATTTTTCTGATGTGGTTTCGGGATATTATGTTACTGAAAGCAGATAATTCAGTGAATGCTGAAGCTGCCAAAAAGAAAATTATTTTTAAAAATGAGTATGCGTATCTGAAAAAGCAGGTAGATAAATTAGATTTAGAGGCAATTGATTATGTTATAGGCAAAATTCATCGTGCCAGAGTCCGCATAAAGTCTAATGTGAATTTTGACGCAACTTTAGAGTTGCTTATTGTAGAAGCGAGAAGAGAGTTTTAAGAAGAACAGGAGGTAGAAATGGCCAGAGTAATAGGAGTTCGTTTTAGAGATAATGGTAAAATATATTATTTTGCCTCAGAGCAGTTTGAGGTAGAAGTTGGACAGAATGTTATCGTGGAGACTGCGCGTGGAGTAGAATACGGCAGAGTTGTTTTAGGAAATCGTGAGATTCACGATGAGAAGATTATTGCAACTTTAAAGCCAGTTATCCGAATCGCAACACCAGAAGACGATAAGATTCAGGAAAATAATAAAGAAAAGAGCAAAGAAGCTTATAAAATCTGTATTGAGAAGATAAAAAAACATAAGCTTGCAATGAAGCTCATTGATTGTGAGTATACATTTGATAATAATAAAGTATTATTTTACTTTACGGCGGATGGACGAATTGATTTCCGTGAGTTGGTAAAAGATTTAGCCTCAGTTTTTAAGACAAGAATTGAATTAAGACAGATTGGTGTAAGAGATGAGACAAAAATTAAAGGTGGTATCGGTATTTGTGGAAGAAGCCTTTGCTGTAATACATTTTTATCTGAGTTTGTGCCAGTATCAATTAAAATGGCGAAGGAGCAGAATCTTTCTCTGAATCCTACAAAGATTTCAGGAGTTTGTGGAAGATTGATGTGCTGTCTGAAAAATGAGCAGGATACTTATGAGTATCTGAACAGTAAGCTTCCGAATGTTGGTGATGAAGTAAAGACGAATACGGGAGTAAAAGGTGTTGTTCACGAAGTCAGCGTGTTAAGACAGAGAGTGAAGCTCGTAGTTACTGACGAAAAAGGAGAAAAGGAGCTCGTAGATTATAAAGTGGATGATTTGATTTTCCGTCCTCGGAAGCGCAGAGAAAAAGTAAAAATGGATGATGAGCTTAAAAAATTAGAGGCGATGGAGAAGAAGGAAAGAAAGTCTAAGCTTTAATGAAACGAGGAGAATAAGGGAAGGGAATTTGAATAATAACAATTACTGTTATTATTATTGTTTTATTCCTCATAATTTTTTATAATACTCAAATTTTGGTTTTGTTGATATAAGAAGTTTGAAAAATTAAGAAGAGTTCTTCGGTAGTTTAATTACTAGGTTCTTCACTTAATTGTAGTTGAAAATGAAGATTTAAAATAGGATACTTATATGGAGAATGTACAAATTAAAGAAAATGAGCGTATTGATGATCTCCAGATAAAGGATTACCGTATTATCCAGAAAACAGATGGTTTTTGCTTCGGGATTGATGCGGTACTGCTTTCTGATTATGCCAGAGTTAAAAAGAAAAGTAAAGGGATTGATTTGTGTAGCGGTACAGGAATTATTCCAATACTGATGGAGGGTAAATATCCGCTTGCTCATGTAGAAGGTTTAGAGTATCAGGAAGAGTTTGCCAAGATGGCAGAGCGTTCTGTGAAGATGAATGGTCAGGAAGAAAAAGTGCATATTGTACAGGGGGATGTTCGTAATATAAAGACAGACTATGAGAGGGAGAGTTTTGACTGGGTGACCTGTAACCCTCCGTATATGACAGGAGAACATGGTCTGACGAATCCAGATTATGCAAAGGCAATTGCAAGACATGAGATTACCTGTTCCCTTGAAGATGTAGTAAAGGCAGCAAAATGGCTGTTGAAAACAGGCGGCCATTTTTATATGGTGCACAGACCCTTTCGCTTAGCGGAGATTATTTATACATTAAAACAGCATAAATTAGAGCCGAAAAGGATGCGTCTCGTACATCCTTATGTAGATAAAGAGCCAAATATGGTTTTGATTGATGCTGCAAAAGGTGGTAAGCAGAGGATTACGGTAGAACCCCCATTAATTGTATACAATAAGGATGGTTCTTATACCGATGAGATTTATCAGATATATGGAGAAATGAAGAATTAAAATGGCAGGAACATTATATTTATGTGCGACACCGATTGGAAATCTCGAAGATATGACCTATCGGGCAGTACGAATTTTAAAAGAAGTGGATTTGATAGCGGCAGAAGATACGAGAAACAGTATCAAGCTTCTCAATCATTTTGAGATAAAAACAAAGATGACGAGCTATCATGAGTACAACAAAGTCGATAAGGCAGTTTATCTTGTAAATAAATTAAGAGAAGGACTGGATATCGCAGTAATCACAGATGCGGGAACACCGGGAATCTCTGACCCAGGAGAGGAACTTGTAAGACAGTGCTATGAAGCGGGAATTAATGTTACATCACTTCCGGGAGCTTGTGCCTGCATTACGGCACTTACTATGTCCGGACAGCCGACAAGGAGATTCGCATTCGAAGCATTTTTACCGTATGACAAGAAGGAAAGAGCGCAGATTTTGGAGAATCTTCGTAATGAGACAAGAACGATTATTATTTACGAAGCGCCGCATCATTTAAAGAAGACTTTGAAAGAGTGCAGGGAATATCTTGGTAACCGAAATATGACGGTATGTAAAGAACTGACGAAGCGATATGAGCAGAAGCGCAAGTCAACTCTCGATGAAATGATTGCTTATTATGAGGAGAACGAGCCAAGAGGGGAGTATGTTTTAATTTTTGAGGGAAAGAGTTTACAAGAACTGAAAGAAGAAAAACAACAGGAGTGGAATCAGCTTACTGTGCAGGAACATATGGAACATTATCTTGAAAAAGGGATGGATAAAAAGAGTGCGATGAAACAGGTAGCAAAAGACCGCGGAGTAAGTAAAAGGGATATTTATCAGGAACTGTTAAAAAAGTAATCCTTTTTTCTAAAAATTAAATAAATGAATTCTTAAGAATTCTATAGTTGAGAAATGTTATCAACTGTAGAATTGACATGGAATATAAAAACAGGTAGTCTTTTAAATAAACTAACTAATGTTAGAATTAAGTAACATAAATTAGTTTTAAGTGGCAACCTGTTTTTTTTATTAAGTTTATTTGAGAGAGAGAAAGGGAGAGAAACAAATGAGAAAAATTAGTTCATTCATTATGGCATGCGCTATGTGCCTGTCAATGACAGTAGTGGGAACAGTTGCACCACAGGTAGCAGTACAGGCTGAGGAGACAGCAGCGGTAGAATTGAAGGAAGCACCAACGGAAACTCCAACACTTCAGAAAGATCTTGGTTATGAATGGTATTTTATTCAATATTCTGAATATACTGCAAATTCAGAAAATACAAAAAGTTGGATGGAAAAGATTACATCTATTAAAGTAAATGATGCAGAACCTTATACTAAAGTAGATAATACATTTTTTATGAAAGAAGATACATTTAGAGCAAATGTGAACATGGTTAATATAACAATAGGAAATAAGGAATTTACAAAAGATACTAACAAAGTTGTTATTTCTGCAGAAGGATATAAAGACTTAGTATTAGAAGTAGGTAAAGATTATAAAAAAGTTGCCATACACACAAACCATACAGGCGGAACAGCTACTTGTACGAAGAAAGCAGTCTGCGATTTCTGTGGAGAAGAATACGGAGAGTGCGCATCTCATAACTATGGAGAAGAATATGAGTCTGACGGAACTTATCACTGGAAGAAATGTCAGAATGAAGGTTGTGATGCTACGACTGAAAAAGAAGCACATAAAGGTGGCGAAGCTACAACAACAAAGAGAGCAGTCTGTGAAGTGTGTGGAGCAGAATATGGAGCTCCAAAGCCAGCAGACAAAACAACAGAAAGTAAAAAAGATGATACAAAACCAGCAGAAAAGCCAGATAAGAAAACTGTAAAAGCAAAAAAAGTTGTTGTTAACAAAAAGCGTATTGTGTTAAAGAAAGGCAAAAAAGTTAAACTTAAAGTAAAATTAAAACCAGCCAATGCGACAGAAAAAGTTACCTTTAAGTCTTCTAACAAGAAGGTTGCCAAAGTAACAAAGAACGGTGTTGTAAAGGCCGTTAAAAAAGGTAAATGCAAGATTACTGTTAAGACAGCAAGTGGAAAGAAAGCAGTTGTTAAAGTAACTGTAAAATAGGAGAAACCGGATATGAATAGGAAGGTTAGAAATTTATTAGCTAGTGTAGTTTTGGGAGTGTGTTTACTTGCATTATCCTTTATTCCTTCATTTGCGGCAAACTCTGCAAATTCTGCCAGTGTCGGCAATGTAGAAGCAATGAAAGAAAATGTAGTTTATGATTTTCAGAGTCTTTCTTTTGCGGATGCACCTGACTATGTCAAAGGAATAAAAAGTGTTTCTGTAAATAAAACAAAGTGGGAAGAAGCAAGTTCTCGTTTATCTTTAATGAGACGAGAAGCATACTACAGAAATACAGATGAAAATAAACTTTATTTTGATGGTTCTTCTGACGGCATGTTAAAGAGTGGAAATATTCTCACGATTGAGAGTGAAGGATATGAAACGCTGTACTTACGTGTGATAAAGGCAACAGCAGATACATTTACTGTTAAAAAGACAGATTCAGATGCAGAGACTCCTTCAGGACCTTCTGATGGAATTAATACGCTTCATGTAAGAATACGAGGAAGCTTTGAAAGTGCTTTAGAAGGACAGAAGAAATATGATGCAATCAGTGGAGCTTCTACTTCTGTTACGACAAATAAAAATAGTGATGTGATTGTTGAAGCAGCAGTTCTTCCTGATGGACAGGAGCCGAAGAACAGCGACTGGAAGCCGTTAAGTGAAGTAATCACAGTAAATAAGAACAGAACAAAGATAAATATTGATACAGAAGCCTGCGGAATGGAAGGTGTTTATTCTGTCCACGACAGTTCTCTTTCTTTATCAGGGGAACCGTTAAAAGCCGGCTCTTATCCAATTAGTGTAACAGTAACGGATGAGAGCGGTCGTACTGCGACAAGTAATGAGCTGAATTTTAAAGTTTATACTCGTACAGAAGTACTTGCAAAGCAGCTTAAACTTGAGAATTGTAAGCAGACAGCGGATGGAAAGTATATGTATGATATGGAGCCATGGGCAATCGCTTCTTTTGGTGGAGAGAACGAAACCGTTACGGTACCAAAGGATATTAAAGCATGGTACGGTTCTCATACAAGTGGAACTTATGGAGAACTTGGTTATGCTGTAGATGGTAGTCCAGTACAGACATTGATTGTTCCAGATGGCTGTAATCTTACTCTTGTAAATATGAAAGTTTTCAGCAGCGTAAATATTGTTGTAGAGAATGGCGGAAAGCTTGTTCTTCGTGATTCTTCTATTCATGGAAATATTGAAGTGAAAAATGGCGGTAAGTTCTCATCAAACTATGATGATTATGGCAGTCAGTTTCTCACAGGTTCTTCAATTAATGGACAGTTGATTTTAAATGATGGAGCAATTTTAGAAAATTCATCTATTTATTCTAACACCAATTTTATATCAAATGGACATATCATCAGACAGAATACGAATCCTGTTATTGTTGTAAAAGGAAAGGTTACCGTAGATGGGCAGGTATTTGTAAAGGGAGATGAAGCAGCAACCGGACAGGATGAAACAACAGGAAAAAGCCTTTCCGGTCAGCCAGCGATCCGTATTGAGAATGGTTCTTTAGATATTAAAAAGGATTCCGTAGTAGCGGCATTTGGTGGAGGATATATTGCAACAACATCCGTAGGCGGCAGCGGAATTATTTTAGATAATGGAAGTATTTCCGGTGAGGGAACATTAATTGCATTTGGCGGTAACGGTACATATGATGATGGCGCAGATGCTATCAGCGGTAATGGTACTGTTTCTGTAAAAAATGTTTATGCACAAGGTGGATGCAGCAGTATACCAAAAACAGGTGCTACTGCGGGAAAAGCAATTGCAGATGGGGTAACGCTTGCTAAGACATCCAATCGGACATTGCTAAACGGTAAGGAAATCAAGGATAACTATGGAACAATTTCTGAGTTGTACTGGTCAAGTATTACAAAAGTTCCAGATGTGAGCAAGTATGTGATAGAAGTAAATGGTTCTGATGAAGAGGATAATACGAAACCAGGCAGCTCTGAAGATAAGCCAAATACGAAGCCGGGAACATCCGAAAAGAAGCCAGAGACGAAGCCAGCTTCAGGTTCTACAGTTAAGAAAACAATAAAAACAAAGTCTTTAAAAGTGAAGAAGACAAAAGTTACTTTAAAGAAGGGAAAGAAATATAAAATACAAGCCAAGAAGATTCCAGCATCTTCTACTGCTAAGATTATGTATCGCTCTTCCAATAAGAGGATTGCCAAAGTAACAAAAAAAGGTGTTATTAAGGCCTTGAAAAAAGGTAAATGTAAAATTACTGTAAAGACCAGTGATGGAAAAAAGAAAGTAATTATAGTAAAAGTAAAATAGTAAAAGTGAAATAATTGAAAGAATTCGGGAGATGCTATATTTCCCGAATTTTTTCTGTATAAAAAACTTCACAATAGGAAAAAATGTGGTAGAATTTATTTGTTTACAGACTTTTTTATAAGGGGTGTTTTGCGCCCATTTATAAGTATACCAAATGTGACATAATATAGATATGTACAGTAACCTGAGTAAAGTATGATTTTACAGGATTACTGTAGAAGTAAGGGAAAGAGGACAAACATAATGGAAGAATACTTGCGTACCTATTGTGAAATTGATTTAAAAGCAATTAGGGAGAATTATATAAATATCAAAAAGAAAACAGGAGATAATGCGATGACTATGGCTGTCATAAAGGCTGACGGTTATGGACATGGTGCAGTGGAAGTAGCACATTATTTAAATGATATTGCAGATTATTTTGGTGTTGCTACAATTGATGAGGGAGTAGAACTGAGAAAGGCTGGATTAAAACAGCCAATTTTGCTTCTTGGCTATAATTCCCCCTCTCTTTATTATAAGAATTTGGAGTATGGTGTAGATCAGACGATTTATTGCTATGATACGGCTAAGGCAATGTCTGAAGCTGCCGTAAAGGCAGAAAAGACGGCGAGAATTCACATCGCATTAGATACCGGAATGACAAGAATCGGTTTATCTCCAGATGAGAAAGGGCTTGCGATTGTAAAGCAGATTGCAGAGCTGCCCAATATAAAGATTGAGGGGTTATTTACCCATTTATCCTGTGCAGATATGACAGATAAGGCATACACAGAAAGTCAGATGGAGAGATATGATCATTTTGTTCAGTTACTTGATGAAGCGGGAATTGAAATTCCAGTAAAACATATCTGTAATAGTGCCGCTATCATGGAATATGAAGACCATCGTTATGATATGGCAAGGGCGGGTATTATTCTTTATGGAATGTATCCTTCTGATGAAGTGGATTTCTCTAATTTAGATCTGACACCGGCCATGAGCTGGTATTCTCATGTAGTAAATATTATGGAGCCAGAGATGGAACGAGGTGTAAGTTATGGAGCGACTTATATTGTTGAACATCCATGCCGTCTTGCTACAGTATCTGTTGGATATGCGGATGGATATGCAAGAAGTCTTTCTAACAAAGGCTGGGTATTGATTCACGGACAGAAAGCACCGATTGTCGGGAGAGTGTGCATGGATCAGATGATGGTAGACATTACAGATATTCCAGATGTGAAGCTTGAAGATATCGTTACCTTGATTGGAAAAGACGGGGATAATTATATCAGTGTTGAAGATATGGCGAACCTTGCCGGAAGCTTTAACTATGAATTTGTTTGTGATGTAGGAAAGAGAGTTCCTAGAGTGTATAAAAGATAGATAATGGACATTCATACAGGATACGACAGACAGCAAGATATTTATGCAGTATGCGGATTTTGCGATGTATCAGATTAAACATACCGTTAAGAATCAGTTTGGTTACTTTGATATGGAAGCATACCGTACAAGCCAGGAACAATATAATGAAGAAAAAGGTTGAGAGAGTTTGAGTGGTTTATGCTGAATATATTGTGGGTGATTATGATTGCCGGAGGAATCTTCTTTGCGGCATTTCATGGCACAATGGGGCAGATAACAGAAAGTTTTATTTCATCTTCAACAGAGGCGGTGAATTTATGTATTTTTATGCTTGGAGTTATCGGTGTCTGGAACGGCATGATGGAAATAGCGGTAAAGAGTGGTCTTATGAAAAAGATTGCAAAGACAATGTATCCCTTTATCCACTGGCTATTTCCAGACATACCACCCCGCCATAAAGCTAATGAATACATAGCGGCTAATATGGCAGCTAATATTCTTGGGCTAGGCTGGGCGGCGACCCCAGCTGGGCTTAAGGCGATGCGAGAGCTGCAGAAGCTGGAGGAAGGCGGGGGCAGAGCTTCTGATATGATGTGTGCTTTTCTTGTTTTGAATATTTCATCGCTGCAGCTTGTTCCAATTAACATGATTGCCTATCGAAGCCAGTACGGTTCCGTGAATCCAGCCGCGGTTGTACTTCCAGCAATCTGTGCGACAATGATTTCTACCATAGCAGGAATTGTATTCATTAAAATAATAGAAATAACAAGATACAATGGAAAGAAATATAATAGAAAAAATAAGAAGAAACGGAGATGGATACAGTGAAGTTTCTTCTTTATTTTTCGGATTTTATCGTGCCATTTACCATGTTCTATATTGTTGTATATGGCTTCTTTAATCGCACCGATGTATATGAAAGCTTTCTAAAGGGAGTAAAAGAGGGTTTTCAGATTGTTATTGAAATCGCGCCGACAATGATAGCATTACTCGTTTCGATAGGAATCTTTCGTGCATCAGGAGCATTAGATTCTTTCTCAGAACTGCTTGCTCCCGCAGGAAAGCTTTTGCACATTCCAGTAGAAGTTATTCCCGTATTTATTGTAAGAATATTTTCTTCATCGGCAGCGGTCAGCTTTGTCCTTGATATTTTTAAAGAATATGGTCCGGATTCAAGGCTTGGAATGATTGTCTCAATCATGATGAGTTGTACAGAGACGGTAATCTATACAATTACGATTTACTACATGAGTGTAAATATAAAAAAAACACGTTGGACTTTACCGGGAGCGATGTTTGCGACGATAGCAGGAGCGGTGGCGAGCGTGGCAATAACGGAATTGATTATGTGATTTAATCAATATAGTATTAAGCGTAATTACTAGAGGGTGTTTGAAAAATGCTTTCTGCAAGATGTGCGTCATCTTACATCTGATATAAAAGACCAGCTATAATTAAGATAAGTTTAAGAACTACTGGTTAATAGCTATTGTATACATAATAAAGACTATATGAGAAATAACAAGAAAATATAGAAGTTGGAAAAGTAATAAATGAGGAATACTTTATGAAACAAGAAAAAAATATTGATTATTTTCAGATAGAAGGAACCCCCGGCGGCAATCAGGAATGGTGCACAGACTTCTGGATGTATCTTGGCGGCTGTGGTGCATTAGCTGCCTGCGATTTATCTATTTGCCTGGCGAGAAATTATGGTCTGAAAAAATGTTATCCCGGCGATGCATTAAATCTCACTAGAAAAGAATATGTGGACTTCTCCATGAAAATGAAGCCCTATATTCATCCAAGAGTCGGAGGAGTCACAAAACTTTCTATGTTTACAGATGGGTGTGGACAATATTTAAAGGATTGTGGATATCGGGCTGAATTTGAGACTCTAGATGGGGATAAACCATATGAAGAAGCTGAGAAATTTGTGAAAAATGCAATCGAGAGAAATCTTCCGGTAATTTATCTCATGCTTCGTCATCGGGATAAGGAATTTAAGGATCTGAATTGGCATTGGTTTTGTATAACAGGATATAAAACAGAAAAAGAAGAAGTCCAGCAGCGTCAAATAAAAAATTCTTGTATCCACACAGCTTCCATTCAGGCAAATGAAATAAATAAAAATAAAATTAAAGAAGGCGTCAACTTAGAAGAAAGAGTTTACTTAAATTATCATACATATGGAGAAGCTCTGTCTGTTGATTTTAAAAGACTTTGGAATACGGGTATGTATAAGAGAGGCGGAATGGTGGCATTGAAGAATATTAAATAGTAATTTGTTAAGGACAGGAATCGAAAGAAGGCATTATGTAATAACACGCTCTAGCAAGCAATAGATGCGGTTGAGCATTTATCGTGCAGTGATACGAAGCAGTTTTACATAATGCCTTCTTTCGGTTCCGTTTCCTTTAATAAAACTAAACGACTCTTACAGAAGATAATCAGGTAAGTCAACGCCGAATCCGTGATGAACAAAACCGATATGTTCGAGTGTAATGTGTTCAATAGAAATCTTGTTTAACGTCATATGTTGCATACTGCTTCCCTCCCAACTTAAATTCTGTTATTTTATTATAACAAAAGAAAATCAGTTTGAATAGAGGATAATGCGGTGACTTCGGCTATTTTTCGGGCATAAATAGAAATTTTTTTGACATGAGGTTAAGAAAAAGAAATACAATAAAAATAGATGAAAAGCAGGAATTGAGGGCAATTTTGATAATAAACTTCAATAGGATGTGAAATCGCCTAACAAAAAAGAAGTAAAACTAAATTTTTTTGTGAAGATTGTGAATTGAAAAAAAAGAAAAATATTATATAATAAGAAACGTTGAAAAGAAGAGTTGAGCCATTGCGGTGAGACCTTAAATATAAATCTTAATTTTCCCCTTTAACTGCTTTGCAGATTTTATATGGTGCGTATCGAGTCATATTGATGACGTCGATGCGTTTTTTTTATTTTAAATAGAATTTTAAATATTTTTTTATCATCAAAAGTTCCTCTGGAAACAGACAATACTTTTTATCTCCATCTTTTACTTTTTTGCAGCATTCCTTAAAATCAAGCCAGCATACTTCTTGAACTTCTTCTTTCTGTAAGGTTAAATCCTCTATATTAACAGGTTCCTGATACAAATAAACATGACTGATTTCGTGATTTTTAAAAGGCTTGCCATAAAATGTTTCCTCGCAACATCCCTCATGGAGTCCCATAAAATGAAGCTGCTCCGGCTTTGCCTTAATTCCAAGTTCTTCTTCCAGTTCCCTTAATGCAGAAGAAAGATAATCCTGACCTGCTGGTAAATGTCCTGCAGAAGAAATATCATAGCATCCTGGAAATGCATCTTTATTTTCACTACGTTTCTGTAACAGCAAATCATAACTGCCTTTTTCATTTTTCCGCACAATCCATACATGAGAAGTTCCATGAATATCTCCATCGGCATGAACTAAGGAACGTTCTTTTACTTCACCTGTGGGATTCCCATTTTTATCTCTTATATCTAAAAATTCCATCGTTATATTCCTTCTCTCTTTGGGGGCGTCTCCTTTGCCTGCGGCAAATCAGAATTTATCAAGAAACTTTTTCCCAGATTTCCTCTCTGGAAAGTGAAAAATTCTCCGCAACAATCTTAGCAATCTCCATAAAATGATCATTCATCTGATCAATATTCGGATACTTATGGAAAAGATACATCAGCTTCTTAATCCACTCAATTCCCTTATAATCAAATGGGTCTTTCGATAAAATATCACTCATCTGATAAGGAAGAATCTGCATCCAGATACTCATACGAGCCAGAAGATGCATTGTAAAATAAATCTGGCGGGTAGAGCCGTATTCGGCGGTGTTGGTGTAATGCTCGCCGTAATACTGAATATTACTTACTGTTTCTTTATGTAAGATATCAACTTTACTATTGTTAATGTCGTATTTAACGCGAATACCGTAGCGGTGTTTCAGCCATGCGGCATAGCCCCGGCGTTCTGCGTGATACTCAGACCAGTGCTGGAACAATACTGTTTCCGGGTCATCAAATAACTGTCTGTAGGAAGTCAGGTGATTAAGTCGGGCATAGTCTCTATAATCACAAATGTGTGTCAGTTCATGGAAGACAAGACGATATACTTCACAAAGTGGGGAACGTCTTAAATATGGTTCCTTAAAAATCAGTGTAAACGGCTCGTTCATATGCTTTGGATATTTCATACAGGCAGCTACATGCTTCCAGTTTTTGCGGGCAGTTGCCTCATCAAGAGTCTGAGAGTCTTCTTTATTAAATCCATATTTTTTCTGACAGGTATACATATCGTCTGTCAGTACAATCTGAACGTTTAAATTCTTTATTTTAAAGAACTGAATATACGAGTTCATAATTCTGTTAATCGTCTTTTTCATAATATTGCCCCCATAGGCTCTAATAGAGCCGACTTCCCTTTTTATTAATAATCAGTATAGCACAAAAGAAATATAGCGTCAAAATGTATACAGAATTACTATTTAATTCATTAAGAGACAGACGCCCGAGAAGAGAGAAGATATCCTATATTTGTGACTTTAGTCGCGGCGGTTTAAATGCTCGCTTTATGCGCTCGCATCTAAACCTTGCTCCGAGGCCACAAATATAGGATATCTTCTCTCTTCTCGGGCTGTCTTTGGCTGGATTTTGTTTGAATTAAATAGTGGTTGTGGGGATTTGGGGGAGAGAGTAGAAGTTTTCTGCTTGCTCTCAGAATATTGTAGATAGATATTTTTTTATCCCAGTTTGATTCGTTTATCTTTTATTGTAAGCTGATAAAAGATTATTCGTAAACTATTATTATTGATTGGATACTATACTAGATTTTAAGCAAATTGATGTAATTATTATGTTATCATCCACAATATTTATAAAATCAAATTTAAAATGCCGATTTCTTCATTTTACTATTACATACAGGCGGTCAAATCATCCCCTCTATTCCCAGTCATTCTTGAGTAAGCAGAAGACATCAGCTTCTGTCCCCAAATCTCCTCCCCCTGTTTAATTCATCTTCTCCAGCCACAGCACAGAAGCCATTGCCCCCAATAAGGCATATTTGTGGTCTCGGAGCAAGTGTTGGATGCGAGCGCGTGGAGCGAACATTCAACGCGCCGCGACTAAAATCACAAATATGCCTTATTGGGGGCAATGGCTTCGTCTGTAGTTTGTCTAATGAATTAAATAGCAATTTTCCCTCTTGTTTCTGCTGGAGAAATGAACTATACTAGGAGACTGTGGGATATCGAGAATATTTCGTATATATTTAACGGACAGGTAATTTGACAGTTTGGAAATACGATTGATATTCAAAAAACTATATCTAATAGTTATTTCAATAGTTATTAAAATATGTACTCTCGGAGTATTTCCTGCACTTGCTTTTGTGGCTGATTTTCCGACAGCCGCACCCAAATTTCATCAACGTATGCATCGCGTACGCCTCAAAAATTTGGGAACAACTGACAAAAAATCTTCTCACCAAATCAAGCATAAAAAGATTCCGAGAGTACATAAATTTGAACAGGAGGAAAGAAAAATGAACAAACAGAAAAAAATCGGACTGGCTGTACTTGTTGTTATTTTATTGTATGCGGCTATTTCTGTATTTTTTCAATATCATTATTTTATCGGAACAAAAGTGAATGGTTATTCCTGTGGTTTCCGAAGTGTTTCAAAGACAAAAGAATTGATAAAGGAAGATGTCAAAGCCTATAAGATTACAATTAAGGAAAGAAATAAGAAAAAGGAAAGTATTTCATTTTCTCAGGTAAATCTTGCATTTAAGGATGATGGAAAGCTTGAGGGAATTAAAGCACAGCAGAAAGGCTATGCATGGATTACTGCATTATTCCAGTCTCAGGATTATAGAGATGCGATTACATTGACAATGGATGATACAGCATTTAATGATACATATAATAATCTGAATGCATTTAATAAAGATATGGTAGTTGCACCGGTTGATGCATATTCTACCTATGATAAAGCTACAAACAGCTATAGTATTGTGCCGGAAGTTTACGGAAATACGGTAAAGAAGAAAAAACTGAAACCACTTTTAAAAGAAGCAATCTTAAATATGGATAAATCCATTGATATAGAAAAAAATGACTGCTATAAAAATCCTGCTTATAAGAAGGATACAAAGGAAGTCGTAGAAGCAAATAAAACGATGAACAAATATGTTCAGGAAACAATTACATACGACTTTGATGATCGTACTGAAGAACTTAAGGGAAAGAAAATCAGCAAATGGCTGTATGAAACAGATAAACATGAGGTTAAAGTTCACAGTGAGATGGCCGCAAAATATATCAAAAAACTTGCTGATAAATACGATACTGTTGGAATAAAACGAAATTTTACGTCCATCTGCGGCAATAAGGTAAGTGTCAGTGGCGGTACTTACGGATGGAGAATTGATCAGAAAGCGGAAACAAAGAACCTTGTTAAAACAATTAAAAAGGGTAAATCTGTTAAGATAAAACCAGAATATGCTCACAGAGCAAAGAGCCGTAAAAAGTTTGATATCGGCAGTACTTATGTAGAAGTAAGCTTAGGTGAGCAGCATATGTGGTTCTACAAAAATGGAAAAACTTTAGTATCCACAGATGTTGTAACTGGTGATATCAGCAAGGGACATGGAACCCCAACAGGAGTTTATTATATCCTTTATAAAACAACAGATTATACTTTAACTGGCCAGGGCTATGCCTCCCATGTAGACTACTGGCTTCCATTTATTCAGATTGGTGTCGGAATCCATGATTCATCCTGGCGTGGAAGTTATGGTGGAGGAATCTTCACATACGATGGTTCTCACGGCTGTGTAAATACACCGAGAAGCGCAGTACAGAAAATTTATAACAATATTGAATCCACCTATCCAGTAGTAGTGCATTGGTAGGAAACTCAAAAGTTATCGCCCACAATAGGAACAACTTTCGCGTACAATCAACCTACATGGAAGTTCAATCCGCACCGCATTACTATGCTGGTTATGTATCCGGTCAAGGAGCAGGTTTACTGCGTGGTGCGCCATTTCTTTTTTGGGAATATCAATGGTGGTGAGCATAGGTTTTGTCTGCTCAGATTCCAGTATGTTATCGATGGAGATAACGGAAGGAATGTAGCCTTTTTTGCGGTGGCGCTGCAGACAGTCAAAAACGCCGAGAGCAGTGCTGTCATTTGCACAAAAAATGGCGGAGGGAAGTTCTTCTCGTTGTAAGATAAGTTCCATTGTTTTCATGCCCTCTTCTCTGGTTTGGCTGGTTGGATAAATATTAGAGTAGTCTAAAGGTAAATTATGCGAAATTAAAGATTGATAATAACCAATATATCTCGCCTCATAGGAGCAATCGCCTATGTAGGCGATTTTTTTATGCCCAAGAGAGATGAGATAGTTCATGGCAGTGACGGCGGCAGTTGTTCCGCTGCAGATTACTTCGTCATAATCAAAGTTTGTCGGGTTACGGTCAATTCCTACGATATTGTGATAATGATTTTGTAAAGTGGAAATCAGTTCAGCAGGACATTTTCCAAGAAGTATAATTCCGTCAGCGTGTGTGTCTGTTACTGAAAAAGAGGATTTTTCTTTTAACATGGAAGTGACTTCCGGGAGGGTGAGAAACTTTCCGGGAACACATTGCTGACGTAGAAGTTCTTTTTTCAGAGATTCAAAAAGTTCGCTGAAAAATAAATCCTGAGAAAGTGAGGGAAAACGGGTCAGAAAAATATCGAAAGTGAGGGGAGTGGTTTTAATTTGAGGTGCTCCGGATTTTAATGTTTGTGCGGCAGTATTTGGTGTGTAGCTGATTTCCTGTGCAGCAGCCCAGATACGTGCCTCTAGTTCTGGATTTTTGCATTTATAATCTGGCTGATTTAAGACTCTTGAAACGGTGGATACTGAAGTACCGGCTCGGTGGGCAATTTCTTTTAATGACATAAAAACCTCCTGATAACGTTATCAAAAATATTTTGAAAAATAAATTATAAAATCATGTATACATGAAAAAATTATAAAAAAAACAAGAAAAAAAGTCAATATTATGAGATAGAAAACGTTATCAAAAAATCGTGTTGTTGTTAAATGTATTTTCACATAAGATAAATACAACACATGTGAGAGGAAAAACAAGCTGATGTCAGACAGAAAAAATAACACAGAGATAAGTAAAAATCAGCACTTAACCAAAGATAGACGGAAAGGATATAAAAAATGCTGATAGATAATTAGAACAGGGAAAGGATGTTGATTCGATATGAAAAGAAGCATAAAGAGATGGAATCTAAAAAAGATTTTTGTGATAGCCGGAGTCGCAGCAATAGTAGCAGGGCTTGCAGGATGCGGCGGAACGAAAAAAGATGCTGATAAAACAACAGAAATTAATGTGGGATATTTTAATAATGTAACACATGCACAGGCTCTTTATATGAAAGCACAGGGAACTCTCGACAAAGCATTTGATGGAAAAGCAAAAGTGAAATGGACTTCTTTTAACGCAGGACCATCGGAGGTAGAGGCATTATTTTCAGGAGATATTGATATCGGATACATTGGACCAGTTCCGGCAATCAGTGCAAATGTTAAGTCAAAAGGAGATGTCAGTATTATATCAGGAGCGTCTCAGGCAGGAGCAGAACTGGTAAAGGCACCGGGTTCAGAGATTGAGTCAGCAAAAGATTTGGACGGAAAAACAGTAGCCATTCCGCAAATTGGAAATACACAGCATTTGTGCCTGTTAAAACTTCTTTCTGATAATGGGTTAAAGACAGTAGAGGAAGGCGGAACAGTCACTGTTACCGCTGTAGAAAATGCGGATATTCAGAATATGATGGATCAGGGAAATATAGATGCGGCGCTTGTACCAGAACCGTGGGGTTCTACACTTGTGAAAAATGGTGCGGAGATTGTGTTAGATTACAATGGAGTCTACATGGAAGGTAATTATCCGGTAGCGGTGGTTGTTGTAAGAAATGAGTTTTTAAAAGAGCATCCTGATTTAGTGAAAGAATTTTTAAAGCAGCATGAAGCGGCAACGGATGAAATTAATCAAAATGCAGATGAGGCGGCAAAAATTATTAATGACGAGATTAATGCGGCAACAGGTAAATCATTAAGTGAGGACATTTTACAGACGGCATTTCAGAAATTAACCATTTCAACAGAGGTAAATAAAGATGCAGTGGATGATTTTGCAGCAATTTCCCTTGAACAAAAATTCATTGACCAGAAACCTTCCGATGACTTTATTACGGAAGTAAAATAATTTTAATCATCCAGAAATTATAGTACCTATTGCGTATATCAGACATTTAAAAGGAGACAGAGCATGGCATTAATATTAGAAAATGTGGGAAAGACTTTTGAAAATACGGGTCAGGCCACTTTAAAAAATATAAATCTTGAAATACAGCCGGGAGAATTCCTTTGTGTAGTTGGTAAAAGCGGATGTGGTAAAAGTACACTGCTTAACCTGATTGCAGGATTAGAAGCTCCGACAGAAGGAAGAATTCTTTTAAACGGAAAAGAAGTAAAAGGCCCGGGTTCAGAACGGACAGTGATGTTTCAGGAACATGCTCTGTTTCCGTGGCTGAATGTTATCCAAAATATAAAGTTTGGAATGAAAATAAATGGAGTTCCGAAGGAAGAACAGGAAATACGGGCAGAAAAATATTTGAAGATGATGCAGTTAGAACAATATAAAGACTACGCAATACATCAGCTCTCTGGCGGAATGCGTCAGAGGGTGGCCCTGGCGAGAGCATTTACGATGGACTCAGATATCCTTTTGATGGATGAACCATTTTCTGCACTTGATAAACAGACATCCAATCATTTAAGAAAAGAATTACAGGACATTTGGATGCAGACACACAAGACAATATTTTTTATTACACATAGCGTTGAAGAGGCGGTATATCTTGGTGACAAAGTAGTGGTAATGTCAGGAGAAAATGGCGGCATCAGAAATATTGTGCCAATTAATCTGGAAAGACCAAGACATGTCTATGATGAAGAATTTATCGCATATCGCCATAAAATATTAGAAGAGATACAGGGAGGGGATTATTAATGAAAAAAATAAGAAAATCCAATATAGCAGGGGAAATACTGTTCCTTCTTGGAATCATCATTTTGTGGCAGATATTCTATGTGGCAGGTGTTGACGGACTTGGAATATGGAAAGCATATGCGATGCCATCCCCGGTCGGTGTGTGGAATTCCTTTGTGGAAATGATGAAGCAGGGAACATTACTTGCTGCAATTGGAAACAGTATTCTCCGAGGTGCGATCGGATACATTCTTTCACTTATAATCGGAGCAGTAATCGGAATATTAATCAACCATTTTTCTTTTTTACATAGGAACTTAAGACCACTGATTATGGGAATCCAGACATTACCAAGCATCTGCTGGGTACCATTTTCTATCTTGTGGTTTGGACTTACACAAACAGCAATCATCTTCGTAGTAATCATGGGATCGGCGTTCAGCATGGCAATCGCCGTAGACAATGCAATATTAAATGTACCTCCAATTTATAAAAAAGCAGCCCTCACAATGGGAGCAAATCAGAAGCAGATTTACTGGAAAGTCATATTTCCGGCAAGTCTCCCTGAATTAATATCGGGAATGAAACAGGGATGGTCATTTGCGTGGAGAGCGTTGATGAGCGGCGAAGTAATGACAACATCCATTGGGCTTGGACAGACATTGATGACAGGACGAAATCTGGCAGATATTAACCAGGTTATGTTAGTAATGGTTGTCATTGTGGTGGTGGGAATCCTCATTGATCAAGTGGTGTTCTATAACGTAGAAAAGAGGGTGCTGAAGAAGAGAGGCCTGTGATTTGAGTTAAACCAAATAGACAAGGCAGACGCCCGCTGGAAGAGAGAAGATACCCTATATTTATAAAATTTACAGAATCTAATTTGTGGGATTGTGAATAAACAGAAACCTCAAAGCCCCTATACTGCAAAAATGCGCCTTAGAGCAAGTTCAAGTTGCGGGCGAGCAGCTTGGACGCAGGGAAACGAAGCATTTTTGCAGTATAGGGGCTTTGAGGTTTCGTCTGTTTATTCATCCCCTACCTATATTTTATGTTATACTAAATACAGTTTACGAAAACAGAGGGGTTAGAAATGAACATATTACTAGTAGATGATGAGCGTTTAGCCGTAGAGGTTATGAACCGCATGATTGACAAGGAAAAATACGGTTTTTCTACAATTTACAAAGCCTTAAGCATGAAACAGGCACAGCAGATCTGCGAGGAGACGGATATTGATATTATTATCTGTGATATCGAGATGCCGCGTGGAAGTGGGTTGGATTTTGTGCAGTGGCTTTTGGATACAGGTAGAAATCCGATTGTTATTTTCCTTACCAGTCATGCGGTTTTTTCGTATGCACAGCAGGCAGTTTCCTTAGGGGTACAGGATTATCTGTTAAAGCCGGTGGAGCCGGAAGATATGAACCAGGCTTTGGAGAAGGCAATACGAAATGCAAAGAGTAGGAAGAAAAGTATTCTGAAGGAGGAGAAGATACGAAAATTAAATGAGGGAGTACAATCCGCCGAAAAGAATGTGGAGAAGGTGAAAACTTATATTGAAACGCATTTTAAGGAGGAGCTGACACGGGAATCGCTTGCTTCAGAGGTGTTTATGAATCCAGATTATCTGTCAAAATTATTTAAGAAAAATACGGGAAGTTCCCTGATGGATTATGTAACGAAGGTGCGGATAGAGCGGGCCAAAGAGCTGCTGGAAAGAACGGTTCTTACAATATCGGAAATTGCAATTGAGACGGGGTATTCTAACACAGCATATTTTACAAAGATGTTTAAGAAATATACAAATGGAGTTACGCCGAGAGAATATAGAAAGGGACTAGGCGGATGAAAAACAGGAAATTATTTTTTAAGCGATTTGTAATGGGAATTGTCATTTTTTTTATGGCTGTTTTTGAATTGCAAATGATTTGGGGAAGTGTTTACATTTCAAAGACAGTGACGAAGGAAAGAAGGAATTCTTATGCTTCGGCACTTGAAATTTATAGCAGTAATTTAGAACAGCAGTTAAAGCAGATTGATGATTTTTTATTGCAGTCTGTCATGATAGAAAATGATGCCAGAAGTATTTTGGAAAGTACGACGGAACTAAATCAGTATCTTGCGGAAGTCCGGATGAGGGATACTTTTGATGAAGAACTCAGCCAGTTGAAAATGCTGTCAGGAGTGATGTGGTACGGAAAGACGGCCAATGTGACAAAAAAGGTTATTCGGATGCGTCGTGGACAAAATAATGCATCGGTTATTTCAAAATGGATTGCGGCAAATACAGAGGGTCTTTTGAAAAAAGTAAAAGAAAATGCATATGTGGACTGGTTTGTATATGAGGTGGAAGGTTCACAGATTCTTGTGAGAATTTTAAATAACCGGGAAACGTACATGATAGGATGGCTGGACATTTCCCAGATATTTCAGGAGTTTGAAAAGACACTTTCTGATGTAAAAGAGGAAAAAATATTTTTAAAAGCAGGAAATGAGACGGCATTTCAGGATAAAATACAGTCGGATAAAATAGAGACAGAAAAAGGGTATCAGATTATAGAACCACAGAATTCGCATCAGGTTGCCCTCTGTCTTGCATTGAAGCAGAATGGATTTTATCAGAAAATGACAAATCTTTCGATTGTAGTTCCACTGGTTTTAATTGTATCAGGAATATTGATTATGCTGTTCTCTTTTGTGATGGCAAAATATTTTATCCGTCCTATGGATGATCTTCGAAATGCAATGATAAAGATGCAGGAGGGAGATTTGGAAGTCCGCCTGAATCAGCAAAATCTTTTTTATGAATTTCAGCTTCTAAACCGTAATTTTGACCGGATGGCAGAGAAAATAAAAGAATTAAAGATTGAGGTGTATGAGAATCAGTTAGAAAAGCAAAATGTGGAAATGCAATACCTGAAACATCAGATAAAACCACATTTTCTGACGAATTGTTTAAATACGATAAAGAACCTTTTATTCTTGGAAGAGTATGAGAAAGCGGAACAATTTACCCTGTTATTAGGAAAAAATATACGTTATGATTTATCTGAAAAAACGGAGGTAACTTTAGAAGAAGAAATAAATCATATAAAAAATTATATTGCGTTATCCGAGATTCGATATGGAAACCAGCTTAAGCTGCATCTTGATATACAGGAAACTCTATTCGAGTGCAAGATTCCAGCAATGTTAATACAGACATTTGTGGAGAATTCAGTAAAACATGAGATGAGTCCGGAAGAAGTTCTTCATATCTGGGTGAAAGTCTGGGAAGAGAAAGAAAGGCTTCATATAACCGTAGAGGATAGCGGACAGGGATTTGAGGAAGAAATTCTTGAAAAATTAAAAAACGGCGAGTCGGTCATGCATAATGGAATGGAACATTTCGGGATTTCTAATGTAAAGCGCAGACTAAATATTATATATGGAGATGCGGCAGAGATTCATTTTTCTAATGAGGAAAATAGAGCAAAGGAAAATAAGGCAAAAGTAACAATAGAACTACCAGCAAGTGAGGACTTAAATAGGGCAAAAGCAGAAATAAAATTGCCAGCGAATAAGGGATTAAATAAAACGAACGCAGAAATAGACCTCTCAGCGAATAAAGGATTAAATAAAATAGAATTTTTTGCAGAACAGGCAGAATGGAATAATATCGATAAAAATGAATGTGATGACACAAGTAGACAATTAGCCATAAAAGGAGAGGAGGCAGATGAAAGTGAATCAGAAAAATAAAACCAGAATTGGAATCAGCCTTTTATGTGCAATTATTCTTTTAACTGGCTGCCATATTACGCCCAATAAAAAACAGGACGGGGAGAAAAAGAAGTATCCAAAGCTTGTTGTCGTATATTCCGATGCATATGGAGAAGATAGCAGCTTTTCTCAGGTACAGGAAGAAATCAATAAAATTACGAGAAAAAAACTGGGAGTGGAAGTAGAATTCCACCTTATTTCAGACAGTAATTACAGCGATGCGGTGGAGCTGATGCTGACAAGTGGGGAACAGGTTGACATTCTCTGGGGGTCAAATTCTCTTTTTGTAAAGGCGTATGTAAACAGGCAGCTCTGTGATCTGGAACCGCTTTTAAAGGAAAATGGAAAAGACATTATCGATGCGGTCGGCTGGAAATATATTAATTGCTGCCGGATTGGTGGTACTCTTTACGGGCTTCCTAATAACAGAGACTTTGCCGCTGGCTGGGATTCTTATGCTTTGCGGAAAGACATTTTGAATAAATATAATATCAAGGCCAGTGATATTAAAAATATCAAAGACCTAGAGAAAGTTTTTGATCTGGTTCTGGAAAAAGAAAATGGAGTCGTGCCGCTTGCCTGTACCGGTTCTCTCTTTGGTAATTTTTCTCTTGCAGATGGCATCAACAGCCTGGTTTCAGGCGGGCATGAAAACTATGGGCAGGAAGATGAAGTTGTTGATATATTTGAGACAGAAGAATATAAAAACAGATTAAAACAAGTGCGTAAATGGTATTTGAAAGGTTACATGGGCGATAATATTTTAGAAAATACAAGCACGATTACAGAAATGATAAGGAACGGGGAGGCATTTGCAGAAACTGTAAAAAATAAGCCGGGAATGAAGATGCAGGAAAGTCTGAAATGTGAGCGTGAAATGGAAATCGTACAGTTTGGCCAGCCTGCAATCAGTTATAACAGTATGGCGGCTTTTCCGTGGATGATAACGAAAAATAGTATCTCTCCAGAGTTATCTATGAAACTGCTCAATTTATTTTACAGTGATGAAGATATTATGAATCTGCTGGCATATGGAATCGAAGGCATTGACTATGTGGAGACAGAAGATGGACATATTCGTGCATCCGAAGGCAAAAAGGGCAATCCATATTATGGAGGTTCATGGCGTCTGCCAAATCAGTTTATAACAAAAGTATGGGAGGGCAATCCGCTTAATGTTTGGGATCAGGTAAAACAATATAATGAAGATGCATTACATTCCTGCGAGATTGGATTTAACTTTAATGTATTTCCTGTCGCACAAAAATATTTGAAATTACAGGAAATTTATGATTCCTATGAACCAATCCTTGAAAGCGGCCTTGTAAATCCGGAAAATGGATTGAAGCAGATGCTCGAAGAACTCAAGCAAAATGGACTAGACGAAGTAATCGCGGAAAAACGCAGACAGTTTGAATCGTGGAAAAAACAGCAAGAATAAATGGGGATTATGTCGGAATAGTATAAAAACGAGCCGGTTTTGTTATATTTTTGTGCGGAGTACATTGATATGATAAAAGTACAATTTTCATATAAGAAGGAGGAGGACGTATGAAAAAATTATTAAGATCGGTGTTCGTTTTTGTACTGGCATTTTCACTTGTTTTGGGTACAGGGGCATTTACTAATGTAGGAACAATTAATGTAAATGCAGCGACAGCACAGGTAAAAATTACACCGAACAGCAAAACTATTTATGTTGGAAAGACCACAAAGCTTAAGGTGAAAAAGAAAGCGAAAAAAGCAAAGCTGACCTGGAAGAGTTCCAATAAGAGAGTTGCAACAGTAAATAAAAAGGGTGTAGTTACTGGACGTGCAGCCGGAAAAGCAACCATTCAGCTTAAAATGAAAGTTGGAAAGAAAGTTTATAGAGGAAAGAGCAAAATTACAGTAAAACCAATCCTTGTAAAAAGCATTTCCACAAGTGCAGCAGAAAAATCTATGAAGCCGGGAGAAAAGTATTCTCTCAGAGTTTCTGTTTCTCCATCAGATGCAACAAATAAGTCTCTGAAATATTCTTCTTCTAATACAGCAGTAGCAAGTGTAGACGGGGCAGGAATCGTGACAGCGAAAAAAGGTGGAAAAGCTACTATTTATGTAGAGACAAAAGATGGAAGCAACAAAAAGATTCAGGTAAAAGTAAGCGTATCTTATTCCAGCGCAAATACAGGAAAAGTTCGTACCGTTGTAACAACAGACGGTGAAGTTGATGATATGGATTCCTTTATGCGTCTTATGTTGTATTCTAACGAAATGGACATTGCAGGCCTCATCCTTTCAAGCTCCACTTATCATTATGCAGGTGGAACAATGAAAGACGGCACTGTTGTAAAACCTTATCGTTGGACAGGAACAAAATGGACTTCTGAAGTTCTTGATAATTATGCAAAGGTATATCCAAATCTTCGTGCAAATGCAAAAGGATATCCAGAACCAGATTACCTTAAGAGCATTTTAAAAATCGGAAATATCAAAAATGTAGGTGACATGGAAGAATCCACAGATGGTTCTAACTTCTTAAAAGATATTCTTTTAGATAATGACAACCGTACATTATACATCCAGACATGGGGTGGAACAAACACAACGGCAAGAGCTTTATACGATATTGAACAGCAGTATAAAGACAAAGCAAACTGGAAGGAAATCTACAACAAAGTTTGTGACAAAGCAGTAATTTACATCATTCTTAACCAGGATGATACATTCAGCAAATATATTGCAAAGAACTGGCCAGACATTAAGATTATCCAGGATGGCGGGAACTTCTGGCGTTTTGCATATATGTGGAAGAGAGTAGATGCAAGCTTAACAACAAGATTACAGGGTAAATGGTATTATAACAATATCGCTAAAGGGCACGGTGCTTTACTTTCCGGTTACCATCTGATGGGTGACGGAACAATCTTAGATGGCGAGCTTGATAACGAACAGAGAGGTTCTGGTGTGGTATAAAAAAAGTTGACATCTTATTCTCAAGGATTTCATGATAGAATC
>OLOZ01000679.1_pt1 | contig 28467 bp, 25 predicted proteins | sample 1673021 | NCBI WGS metagenome assembly OLOZ01 (sample SAMEA3136747, study PRJEB25190) | human gut metagenome | biome: human gut; feature: human-associated habitat; material: faeces | place: Austria | collected 2013 | reverse complement strand
AGTAGAGCTTACTCTTGATCCGGAAACAAATGAAAAATATGTGCCATATTGTATAGAACCGTCTCTGGGAGCAGATCGTGTGGCTCTGGCATTCCTTACAGATGCATATGACGAGGAGGTTCTCACAGACAGCAAAGGCAAAGAGGATGTGAGAACAGTACTTAGACTTCACCCTGCTCTGGCTCCGTTTAAGGCTGCGGTACTGCCTCTGGCAAAGAAACTGGCTCCTGTTGCGGAACCTATTTATGAAGAACTTGTAAAATATTTTCCTGTTGATTATGATGTTACAGGATCTATCGGGAAAAGATACAGGAGAGAAGACGAGATAGGAACCCCATTCTCTATCTGTGTTGACTTTGATACTGAGACAGACGGTTGTGTAACAATAAGAGACAGAGATACAATGGAACAGATTCGCATACCTGTAGAACAGGTCAAAGAATATATAGAACAAAGATTAGTCTTTTAATTATTAAAGCGAGGAGAGTAAAAGGAAAAATGAAAAAATTTGTTTATTCATTTAATGAAGGCTCAAAGGACATGAAGGACTTGTTGGGCGGAAAGGGCGCAAATCTGGCAGAGATGACGAAGATCGGCCTGCCTGTACCTTTCGGATTCACAGTAACTACTGAAGCATGCAACAGATATTATGAAGAAGGAAAGACTATCGGAGATGATATCGTAGAATCCATTTTCGAAAAGCTGGAAGAGCTTGAAAACGTGACAGGCAAGAAGTTCGGCGATGTAGGCAATCCGCTGCTGGTTTCAGTTCGTTCCGGAGCTAAGATATCCATGCCTGGAATGATGGATACTATTTTGAACCTGGGTTTAAATGATGAGACAGTAGAAGGGTTGGCAACACTTACTGAAAACCCTCGTTTCGCATATGACAGCTACAGAAGATTTATTCAGATGTTCGGCGATGTAGTTATGGAAATCGACAAAAGAAAGTTTGATGCTATATTCGACGGAAAGAAGGAAGAAAGAGGATGTGAGTTTGATGTAGATCTTACAACAGATGATCTTAAGGATATCATATCAGGGTATAAGGCTCTTGTTAAAGAAGAAATGGGGAGAGACTTCCCGCAGCAGCCTAAAGATCAGCTGATGGAAGCTATAATGGCGGTATTCAGATCATGGAACAACGACAGAGCTATACTTTACAGAAAACTCAATGAAATACCTGACAGCATCGGTACTGCAGTAAACGTACAGTCTATGGTGTTCGGAAATATGGGCGATACGTCCGGAACAGGTGTTGCATTTACAAGAAATGCTGCTAACGGTGAGAAGGCGCTGTTTGGAGAATTTCTGGTTAACGCTCAGGGAGAAGATGTTGTTGCGGGTATCAGAACACCTCAGCCTATCGCTGAAATGGCGCAGGCGTTCCCTGAAGTATACAAAGAATTTGTGAGGATTGCAGAACTCCTTGAAAACCACTATAAAGATATGCAGGATATGGAGTTTACCGTTGAGAGGGAAAAACTCTACATGCTTCAGACAAGAAACGGGAAGAGGACAGCTCCTGCGGCTGTAAAAATAGCAGTTGATATGGAGGCAGAAGGCCTTATAGATAAGGAAACTGCCATTATGAGAATAGAACCTGCACAGATAGATCAGCTCTTGCACCCTATGTTTGATGAAGCAGAGCTGGCTAAGGCGGAAAAACTTGCAAAGGGACTTCCGGCATCTCCGGGAGCGGCTACAGGTAAGATTTACTTCAATGCATCAGATGCAGAAGCAGCTGCAGCCAATGGCGAGAAGGTAATATTGGTAAGACTTGAAACATCACCTGAAGATCTTGCAGGTATGGTTGCTGCAGAAGGTATACTTACAGCAAGAGGCGGAATGACATCTCATGCTGCGGTAGTTGCCAGGGGAATGGGTAAGTGCTGCGTGTCAGGATGCTCAGAGATTAAGGTTGATGAAGATAATAAGAAACTGGGAATCGGTGAGTATACATTTGTTGAAGGAGATTACATATCACTTAACGGAAGTGCAGGCGATGTGCTTAAAGGTCAGATAAAGACTGTTCCGCCTGAACTTTCTGGAGACTTTGGGAAAATCATGTCATGGGCTGATGAGATAAGAACGCTGAAGATCAGAACAAATGCCGACAATCCGAGAGATGCTAAGCAGGCTGTGGAGTTTGGTGCAGAGGGTATAGGTCTGTGCAGAACAGAGCATATGTTCTTTGAAGAAGAGAGAATACCTGCCATCAGAAGGATGATTATGGCTGACACAGAAGCAGAGAGAAGAGAAGCGCTTAAATTCCTCCTTCCGTATCAGAAAGGTGATTTCAAGGGAATATACGAAGCTATGGGTGACAGACCTGTGACTATAAGACTGTTGGATCCGCCGCTTCATGAGTTTATTCCTCATACAGACGAAGAACTTCATGATTTGGCAAAGCAGATAAATGTTTCATATGAAAAATTGGCAAAAAAGGCAGAAGAACTTCATGAATTCAACCCTATGCTTGGGCATAGAGGCTGCAGACTTGCAGTAACATATCCAGAGATTGCTGAGATGCAGGCAGAAGCTATCATAAGGGCTGCTATAGAAGTCAGAGCGGAAAAGGGTCTGGATATAGTTCCTGAGATTATGATACCACTGATTGGCCTTAAGTCAGAGCTGGCTGATGTCAAGGCTACAGTTGTCAAAACCGTAGAATCTGTGATGGAAGCGGAAGGCGTGAAATTTGACTATCTGGTAGGTACAATGATTGAGATACCAAGAGCAGCTCTCACTGCTGATGAGATAGCGCAGGAAGCGGAATTCTTCTCTTTTGGAACGAACGATCTCACTCAAATGACGTTTGGATTCTCAAGAGATGATACAGGTAATATCATCAAGGAATATATAGACAAGGGTATCTTTGAAGAAGATCCGTTCCAGAGTATAGATCAAGTAGGTGTAGGCAAATTGGTAAGAATGGCTGTGGATCTCGGAAAGCAAACGAGACCTAATATTAAGCTGGGAATATGCGGAGAACACGGAGGAGATCCTAAGTCTATAGCATTCTGTAATGAAATAGGTCTTCATTATGTATCATGCTCGCCGTTCAGAGTTCCTATTGCAAGACTTGCGGCAGCACAGGCAGCTATTGCACAGAAATAGATTCAAATAATTTAAAAGATCAAAAGCGTACCATTAGAAATGGCGGTACGCTTTTTTTGTGCGGCAAATGTTATATTTACAGATATACATTGAAGCGGAGATAATATATAGAAATGTTGCAACATATGAAGTATAATGACGAAGAGATCAATCAACATTTTCAACTGAATATTATCAGGAAAAATAAAAAAGGGAGAATAGATATGCTTATAGAGTTTAATGAAATGGTTGGAAGAACTATCACAGGAATGAATGGCGGAGACGGAGAAATAACTGCTAAAATGTTTGCTGATCAACAGGGGAAGATAATTTTTTGCTGTATCCATCCCGGAGGATCTATAGGTCTGCATATACATAAGACAAGCGATGATATCAATTATGTTATTTCCGGCACAGGGCTTGCAACTTGTGACGGAAATGATGAGGTTTTAACAGCGGGATCGTGTCACATATGTAAAAAGGGTTCTCAGCACAGTATTATGAATACAGGAAGCGAGGATTTAGTTCTTCTCACAGTGGTAACAGAACGATAATTTTGGATTTTATTATATCTGATATTGCGAAAAGGAAGATGAAATAGATGATAATCGATATAAATGATATTTTTAAATACAAGGTGATAAATGAATTAAAGCTATTGGATTATGGTTTTAAAAAAACGAATTTTGGATTTATTAAAGAAATACCTATTATAGGGAATAAATTTAATATGATTATTACAATATATGCTGATGGGTCTGTACAGTATAAAGTAGTAGATACAGAAGAACGGGAAGAGTATATTCCGGTCAGTGTAAAAAGTGCAGAAGGCAGCTTTATCGGAAAGATACGCGAGGCTTGCGAGAAGTTTTTGCTGGAAATATCACAAAAGTGTTTTGATACTGAAATGTTCAAAGGAGAACAGACAAAGAGAATTCTTGATTTTATCAGGTCAAAGCATGAAACGGAGCCTGAGTTTTTATGGGAGAGGTATCCTGATTATGCTGTTTTCAGAAGACATGATAACGATAAGTGGTTTGCTCTTATTATGACAGTAGATAAAGCCAAGTTAGGTTTCTCAAAACATGAGAATGCTGAGATAATAGATTTGAAGGCGGATCCTCATTATGTGAAATGTTTGCTGGATGAAGAAGGGTTTTATCCAGCTTATCATATGAACAAAAAACATTGGTTCACTGTATTTTTAGATGAAAGTATTTCGGATGATATCATTTTTTCTCTGATTTCGTCCAGTTTTGAATGTGTTGGTGATAAATAGCAGTGTATATGGTTTACTGGTGGTTGATTTTTATAAAATAAGTCAAAAAAGACTCCATTGTTCTCAGATTTCTGACCTGTTATTATGTATGAAAGAGGTAAGGATAGTGAAAGAGATTAATATTGGACGTATTTTGATTGAGAATCGTCATAAAAAGGGGATTACGCAAGAGGAGCTTGCTGAATATATAGGTGTTTCTAAGGCTGCGGTTTCAAAATGGGAAACGCAAATGACATATCCTGATATTGCTTTGCTGCCGCGCTTAGCAGCGTATTTTGATATAAGTATTGATGAGCTTATGGGCTATAGACCGCAAATGACAAAGGAAGAAATCAGAGAATGGTATTGCAGATTTACTAAGGAATTTTCTGATTTACCCTTTGATGAAGTTTTGGAACATTGCCTCCGGATGGCAAGAAAATATTATTCTTGTTATCTGTTTTTGTTTCATATTGGTATTCTGCTGGTTAATCATTTTATGCTTGCTGAGACTATTGAGAAGTCTCGGAGGGCTCTGGAAGAAGCAAGAGGATTTTTTCAGCATGTGAAAAATGGAACAGATGATCCCGGCCTTGGCAAAAAGGCTCTTCAAATGGAAGCATATTGCTGGCTGGCTCTTAAATGTCCTGAAAAAGCACTGGAGATTATGGATAAAGATGAGGATGGGTTTGGAAGCAATGAACCGCTGATGGCAGCGGCATATCAGATGACGGGTAATCTTACGGAATCCGGAAAAATATTGCAGATTGGAATTTATAAGAATATAGTTTCTCTTTGTAATTTGTTTTCTTCTTATATGAACATGTCGCAGAGTGATGATGGGATATTTGGCGGGATATGCAAACGATTTCAGGCAATTTCAGATGTTTTTGATTTAGATAAATTACATCCCGGTATAATTCTTCCATGTTATCTTGCTATGGCACAGGGCTGGGCAGTCCGGGGAAAATCAGATAGAGCTTTTCTTTTTTTAGAAAAATATACTGATCTGGCAACAGGAGATATTTATCCTTTGAGGCTGCATGGCGATATATTTTTTAATATGATTGATGAGTGGCTTGGGGAGGTTTCGAATCTGGGAAATTATCCGCCCAGAGATGAATCTGTGATTCGTCGGAGCATGACACAGGCGCTCACAGCAAATCCGGCATTTAAAAGCCTGAGGACAGATTCTCGTTTTCAGGAAATGGTTTCACGATTAAAAGATAGTGAAAGGAAGAAATGATATGAAGGCAATAACTTTACAAAATCTTTCAAAAACTTATTCAGGAGGAAAGCAGGCGGTTAAACAGATCTCTCTGTCTTTAGAACGGGGCGAAGTATTTGGTTTTCTTGGACCTAATGGTGCAGGAAAAACAACAACAGTAAAATTGCTGAATGGTATGCTTGTTCCTTCAGAAGGAAATTGCAGTGTCATGGGATTTGATCCTGCGGAAAAGTCGGAAAAAGTTCATGCTTTGTCAGGTGTAGTAACAGAACATGCTCAGATGTATGATAATCTCACCGGTATGCAGAATCTGATTTTTTTCGCTTCTATTTATGGAGTCTGTAAAACTGATTCTCTAAAGCGTGCAGAAGTTTTACTGGAACAGCTGAATCTGGAGGAAGCAGGTAACATGAGGTTGTCTACTTATTCAACCGGCATGAGACAGAGACTTTCCATGGCAAGGGCTCTGATCCATAGACCTCAGGTACTTTTTTTAGATGAGCCGACTTCGGGACTTGATCCTGAAAGCGCTCAAAATGTTAACAGACTGATTCGGAATATGGCGAAGCAGGAAGGAGTTACTATTTTCTTATGTACGCATCAGCTTCGGTATGCTCAAGAGATCTGCACCAAATATGGCTTGATCGAGGAGGGAAAATTGCTTGCTGAAGGAACATTAGATCAACTGCGGAAAAAGGTGAAGCCCGGTGCCGCAGTAAAAATATATGCTGATAATGTGCCAAAAGGAACATCACTCCAAGAAATAGGAACGCATCAATATGAAACAGTTATACGGTCTGATGATGAAATTCCGAAAATTGTTCGCAATATTGTTGAGGGAGGAGGAGATATTTATTCTGTTACGGCTCAAAGGCCCTCGCTGGAGGATATTTATTTTGCTCTTACGACAAGAGAGGAGGAGATATTATGAGAGATTCTATGATGGCTCTCATCAAGAAAGATTTTCGCGGTGTTACAACTAACAAACATTTGTTTACGGGGCTTTTAGTTGTTCCTCTTGTACTTACTATAATTCTGCCTTCTGTGTTTGTATTTCTGATCTATTTTAATCCAAATGATCCTGATATACAGAAACTTTTGGAGTTGCTGCCTCAGTCGGCTCAATATGACAGTTTGGAACTTACGGTTGCCGGAATGATTCTAAACTTTATTCTTCCGGTTTTCTTTTTGATAATCCCCATAATGACAGCTTCCATTATGGCTGCCAGCTCTTTTGTAGGAGAAAAAGAGAAACATACTCTGGAGACGCTTCTTTATTGTCCTATGTCTGTAAAGCAGATTTTTCGTTCAAAGGTTGCGGCATCATTTATACTGAGCATGACAGTATCTTTGATTTCATTTTTAGCTATGATATTGGTGCTTGAGTTTGAGACATTTTTTCTTATGGGAAATTTACTTTTGCCCAGTGTAAACTGGCTGATCATTCTTCTTATCGTTTCTCCGGCTGTTTCATTGATTGCGGTGACGCTGATAGTTCGTGTATCTGCTAAGGCTCAGAGTGTGGAAGAGTCACAGCAAAGTGCCGTATTTCTTATCATCCCCCTTATTCTACTGATTGCAGGACAGTTTACAGGGGTATTGCTTCTTAATAAATGGATTCTTTTAGGGATTGGAGCAGTATGTGCTCTTCTGGCATGGCTGCTTCTTAAAAAATGTATGGGACGTTTCACATATGAAATGCTTTTGAAATAAAGTTATGTGATGAGATTGAAAACCTTCTGAAAAATAAAAATTTTCGGAAGATTTTTTGTGAAATATCTTGCCTTTTCAATGGATTTCAAAATCATAAATTTATGTTATACTAAAAATGTAGAAATAAAAGAAATACATCATGGAGGTAATATGAAAAAGAAAAACGATGTAATAATGGAGCAGCCTAAGCTTGGGGTAAGGCTGTTTTCTGTTTCTATTATGATTTTAACGGCGGTAGTATGGATGGCTTTAGATATTTATCTTCCGGCGCTGCCTATATTGAAAGAGGTTTTTGATGTATCGGCGAGTTATTTGAATTTAACACTGACTATAGGGATAATCACTACTGCTGTAGGTACTCTGATCGGAGGTCCCTTCAGCGATAAATATGGAAGAAAGCCTGTTTTTTCAGTGGGAATTACATTAAGTTTTGTTTTTACGTTTTTGTGTACTTTTGCAGGCAGTGTTGAGTTTCTCATTGTAGTAAGAGGTCTTGCCGGTATGGGTAACGGTATTATTCTGACGGTGACAACTGCAATGATAAAAGATACTTTCTCCGGAAGTAAGTTTAAAAGCGTGATGACGGTTTTACAGTCAGCAGCTATTATAGGTCCTATTCTGGCGCCTTCTGTGGGTTCTTTAATTATAAGCTGTCTCAGCTGGAGATGGATGTTTGTATTCATAGCCGTGGTTTCGGTGATACCTTCTGTTTTTATTTTGATGTCCAGAGAAACATGGCCTAAAGAACATAGAGTTTCTGACAGCACGCTGACGGCCATCAAAGAAACACTGAACACAGCTAAAGATAAACCTTTTGCCATGTTTGCCGCAGTTATGGCGATACTTACCATTCCTATGTGGGCATATATTTCAGTTTGCTCGTATATTTATATTACTGATTTTGGTGTTTCCAATATGCAGTATGGTGTTTTATATGCTCTGGGAGCGGGAGTTTCCTGTATATCGCCATTTCTTTACATGGTAATAACGAAGCGGTTTTCTACCGGCAGAGCCTGTGAAGTATGCTTGGGGCTTATATTGATGTCAGGTATACTGCTGGTGGCGATAGGCGGCCGCGCCCCTATATTGTTCCTCTTATCGACGTTGCCGTTTATCGTAGCTGAAGGAATGATACGTGCGTTGGGAATGGTCGTTTTGCTGGAACAGTATTCTCGCGTTGCAGGAGCTGCCAGCGCTATGATTAATTTCATACTTAACATCGTAGGTACTGTGGGTGCATCACTTGCAACTCTAAGTTGGAGCAGTTATATTACAGCTTTGTCAGTCATATGTATAGGCTGTATGTCAGCGGCTTTACTGATATGGATTATAATTGTAAAAAAGAAAATAATGGCTGAGCGGCTGTTTGGCCGATTAAAGAGATAACTTTTGATCCTTATAAAAGGGCTGAATCAACTGTATTGTATATATTAAGGAATTTTTTCTAATATACAAAGGCAAATTATGCTAATATTTTTTGAAAAACATGTTGACAAAAAAGGTAAAAAGCATATAATTAAAAATAGAATAATTCTAAAAGAGGCGATGACATGACCAAAAACGGAAAGATGATAATGGAGATCATTTATGAATCTGCGGAACATCTGACTGCTGAACAGATCTTTATACAGGCAAAGGAGAAGGCGCCTAAGATTGTACTGGCTACAGTATATAACAATCTGAAAAGACTTGTTGATAAGAAACTGATAAGGCGTGTAACTCTTGACGGCAGTCCCGATCGTTACGATAAGCCTACACGTCACGATCATCTGATCTGTGATAAATGTGGTAAGCTGTCAGATATTCATCTGGATGATTTATCCAATAGATTAGAACGTGATATAGGAATGCCTATTGTATCGTATGATCTTAATATCCATTATCTTTGTGAAAAGTGCCGAGGGAAATCATCACCAGAGCATTGAGCCGGTGTAATGCGTTTATCAGCGCTGTTATGCGCATTACGAGACAAGCCAGAAGCAGCGCAGAAAAGAGGGAGTAATGAGTAAATATGCAGGAACACAGACAGAAAAGAATTTAATGGAAGCTTTTGCAGGAGAATCACAGGCAAGGAATAAGTATACATATTTTTCATCTGTTGCCAAAAAAGAAGGCTACGAACAGATTGCAGCTTTATTCCTCAAGACGGCAGAAAATGAAAAGGAACACGCAAAGATGTGGTTTAAGGAACTGGAAGGTATCGGCGATACTGCTCAGAATCTGAAAGCTGCCGCAGAAGGTGAAAATTACGAATGGACAGATATGTATGATGGATTTGCTAAAACTGCAGAAGAAGAAGGATTCCCTGAATTAGCTGCAAGATTCCGTCTTGTAGGAGCTGTTGAGAAGCACCATGAAGAACGTTACAGAGCTCTTCTTAAGAATGTAGAAACAGCAGCAGTATTTGAAAAGAGTGAAGTAAAAGTTTGGGAATGTCGTAATTGCGGACATATCATAGTAGGAACTAAGGCTCCGGAGATCTGCCCTACTTGCAGACATCCTAAGAGCTATTTCGAAGTACATGCTGAAAACTATTAGGAATAAGTATATAGTTTTTTTTGAAAAGAACATCCTGTGTGGGATGTTCTTTTTATATTCTTGATAAAAGAAAAAGCCGTAACTGTTTTTTATGTGATATGAGTAAAGTCGATTGTTTTCCGGAAAAATATATAGTAAACTTATAAAAGTATTTTTAAGGTCAACAGAAAAAAGATATACTGGGAAAGAAATCAAATGGAAAACAGACTTGAAAAACGTTATGGATTGGTGACAGCAATCACTATGGTCGTCGGGATCGCAATCGGCAGCGGTATTTTTTTTAAAGCTGAAAAAATATTGAACTGTACAGGAGGCAATACTCCTATAGGCATAATCGCATGGATCATAGGAGGAAGTATTATGATCGTATGCGCATATACATTTGCTAATCTGGCTGCAAAATATGAAAGGGTTAACGGTGTGGTTGATTATGCTGAAGAAATGCTGGGATCCCAGTATGGATATTATATAGCGTGGTTTCTGGCTGTCATGTATTATCCTGCTATGACATCTGTGTTGGCATGGGTATCTGCAAAATATATTTGTGTTCTCATAGGGTGGGATATAAAAGGAGGCGCCTGTATGGCAGTAGCGGGGTTTTGTCTTATTGCGAGTTATGCTTTAAATGCTTTATCTCCTATGCTTGCAGGTAGATTTCAGGTATCAACTACAATTGTAAAAATGATTCCTCTTGTATTTATGGCCATAATAGGGACTGTAAAAGGACTTGCCAGCGGTCTTATGATAGAGAATTTTACACAAGTTGTAGTGCCGGCAAAGGAGTTGGGAGGTACGGGACACATATTGTTTACCGCTGTATGCGCTACAGCGTTTGCCTATGATGGCTGGATAATCGCCACATCTATAAATTCGGAACTTAAGGACTCCAAGAAAACTCTCCCTAAAGCCCTTGTGATAGGAACTTTTATAGTTATGCTGACGTATGTCGTTTATTATATAGGTCTTTCCGGCGCGGTAGAAAATAAAATCATGATGGCAGGAGGAGAAGCAGGAGCGAGGCTGGCCTTTACTAATGCATTTTCACAGGTCGGAGGAGTGGCTTTGTTCGTGTTTATCATTATATCCTGTATCGGAACATTAAATGGGCTCATGTTAGGCTGTATACGCGGGATGTATGCTCTGGGTGTAAGGAATGAAGGTCCGAGGCCAGATATATTCCGACAGGTGGACCCGGTTATTAATATGCCGACTAATTCTGCTGTCATAGGAGTGCTGCTGTGCAGCGTATGGCTTTTGTACTTTTACGGAGCCAATCTCAGTAATGAGTGGTTCGGACCTTTTTCTTTTGACAGTTCGGAGTTGCCGATCATAACCATATATGCTTTTTATATACCAATATTCATAATGGTAATGAAAAAAGAAAAAAAATGGGGAATGTTTAAGAGATTTGTGATGCCAGCGGCTTCTATATGCGGCTGTATATTTATGATGGTCGCGGCGGTAGTTTCTCATAAAAAAGATGTATTGTTCTATCTTATAGTTTTCGCTGCAGTAATGTTTGCAGGGGTGTTAATAAGCAGAAAGGGGAATAGAGCAAGATATCAAAAACGTGAAATGTAGTATATATGGAAAAGGTGAAACTGAGGGAAGATGAAAAAGCCGGCTGAATATCTGAAATCATCGAGATTTACTGCTGTAAATTTGACGTGGACAGTGGACAAAGTAATGAAGAAGGCTTATGATATTTTTGAAAACAAATCCTCAGATGACATCGACGAAGCAGAAGACATAGCAGAGATCATGAATAAAGAAGCGGTGAAAATTCATGAGAAAGATATACGAATATGTAAGGATATTTCACAGTGGAAGGAAAGGTCTGCTTTCTTACGAGCTTGTAAATGCAGGGAAACTGTATACCTATAGAGCTTGAACAGGAGAAATAAAAGAAAGTTTTTATGAAAACATGTTGCTCCAAAAACTGTAAAATGTTATAATTTCACATTTGATGTCACAGATGACAGCTATATTAACAGAACAAGGGATATGACGGCTTCCTTTCAGAGGCAGCCTGAAAAAAGTCATGAATATGGAATAAAGAGGGTATGAGAGTGTGAGAAAGCAGAGGGTAGGATAAAAGATGTGGTTTTTGATATTATTGGCTGCGGTTTATTTGGCGGTAAATTTTTTCTTATGGCATAGAGTTATAAGGCTTCTTAAAAATATCCACGGTTTTTTTGGAAACAAGTGGATTATGATTGTATTTACTTTGTTATATCTGTTTTTTTTAAATAGCATATGGATATGGGTAATTTTCGATGATCCAATATGGACGGCTTTTTTTAAATATATAAATAATGTATGGATAGGAATATTTATTTATGCTTTAATTTTTGTGGCTGCTGCGGAAATTGTCACATTTATTCTATGGGCTTTTAAAAAGATGAGAAAGGGATATGACGGTTATCGCAGGTATATTGTTATGCGAGGAACTGCAGTAGTCTTGCTGGTGATAAGTTTCAGTCTGTATGGAGTGTTTCATTATCAGAACATAAAAGTAAATAATTATGAAATCGATATAGACAAATCATCACATGCTGGTGATTCCATGAGAATTGTTCTTGTGGCAGATACTCATCTCGGCTATTCTGTGGGAAATGATATGATGTCTGAGATGGTGGATCTGATAAACAGGCAGAAACCAGATCTTGGGGTATTCGCCGGAGATATAGTTGATAATGATTATTATGCAGTGTCTGATGCAGAAAAAACTGCAGAAACATTGTCGCGCATAAATTCAAAATATGGTGTTTATGGATGCTATGGCAATCATGATGTAAAAGAGACTTTGATCGGAGGATTTACTGTATCTTTAGATGAAGAGGCAAAGATACCTCCGGAAGTTGAAGAATTTGTTCAAAGGGCAGGGATAAAAATACTTCAGGATGAATCTGAAACTGTGGCAGGCGATATTATCCTGCTGGGAAGATATGATGCATCCAAACCAAACAGCAGCAGCGGGAAAAGAGCTTCTATAGATCAACTGACTGAGGATCTTGACAAGAAAAAGCTTATAATATGCATAGATCATCAGCCCTCCCAGCTTCAGGAAAAAGCCTCGGCGGGAGTTGATCTTGATCTTTGCGGACATACTCACGACGGGCAGATTTTTCCTGGAAATATAACTATAAATTTTTTCTGGGATAATCCTTATGGTCTTCTTAAAGTTGATGATATGTATTCCATAGTTACTTCCGGTGTGGGAGTCTGGGGACCGGCTATGAGAGTAGGTACCGACAGTGAGATTGCTGTTATAGATATTGATTTGAGATAATGATATCAGCATGGAGGAGAAGACTGGAATATTATCATGTCTTCTCCTATTATCACTATACTGCTCCACGGCAGTTCACACATATCTCCTATGCTTTTTCTGAAAATACCGGTGCTTTCCATAGACGGGACAAGCACTGATTTTATTTTCCCTGTTTTTTTGTCAAAAATCATTTCGGCATCCCAAAGCTGACCATGACTGCATCCCGTTGAAAGATCAACGATTTCTTTATTTCCGATTTCACTTAACCGCATAATATACTCCTTAAATACAGATAATATTAATGATATTAAGTTTAAGAGGAGATTATGAAGGTGAAAGAGGAAAAAAAAGAAAAAAAGACTGCTGAGCAGGAAAACAGTACGAGAGATCTTATTACAGAGCTTGGCCTTTTAACTACCGGAACGGATTTTGAAAGCGATGTTCAATATATAAATATTATAGGCAGCATAGAGGGGCATAATGTTCTTCCGCCTGATAACAAGGCTACAAAATATGAACATCTAATACCCCAGCTTATAGCTGTAGAGGAAAATCCTAAGCTTAAAGGTCTTTTGGTTGTTTTGAATACTGTAGGAGGTGATGTTGAAGCGGGGCTTGCCCTTGCAGAAATGATATCTACTTTATCAAAACCGACTGTATCTCTTGTTCTGGGAGGCGGACACAGCATAGGCATACCGCTTGCAACAGCTACGGATTATTCATTTATAGCCAAAACTGCCACCATGACGCTGCATCCTATCAGAACTACCGGAATAGTGATCACATCAGAGACTACTTTTGATTATATGAGAAAAACGCAAGAACGTGTGATCAATTTTATAGAGGAACATTCAAAAGCCAAACGTGATGAAATAATATGGCTTATGAACAGCAATGACAATATGTCTAATGATGTGGGAACTGTACTTTTCGGAAAAGAAGCTGTGGAAACTGGTATAATCGATCAAATCGGAGGAGTGTCTCAGGCGATAGCAGAGCTGAGAAAAAGAATAGAAGAAAAATAAAATTATTGACAATATTTTCCATAAGATGTATTATATTAAAAGGAATTAATTTCCATATAATGCATTAATTTGAAAGGAGAATTATGGAAAATATTTCATTGATGATTGTCACAGATGACAAAGCGTATGGCAGGGCACTGAGCAAAGCTTTGATTCACCTATGTGTAGGTATGATAATACAGATGATAGGAAAGAGTGAGTTTTTCTCAAAGATGAGGGAATACGGTAATGAGAAGGATGAAGTATCTTTCCTTGAATCTGTAGATTTGATATTATGGGATGGAGCAGAAGCAGAATCATCTTACGGAGGCAGAATTATACTTTTGTCTGAGAAACCGGTTATGTCTGTAAAAGATTTTAATGAAGGAAAATTCTGTATTTACAAATACAGTCAGGCTCAGTGCATAGCGGCGTCTTTGTTTGAGATATACAGTTTTTTGATAGGACGGCGTATGGTTAACATACAGCGTCAGAAAGTACGTATACTTGTTTTCTCCTCATGGATGGGAGGTTCAGGATGCACTGTAACCGCAATGGCGGCAGCTCAGGAATTGTGCCGTTTCAGAGGTAGTCGTGTTTTGTATCTTTCTTTTGAGGAAATAGAATCAACAGGTGAATTTATAGAAAGTCCTATCGGAGTAAAAGGAGTGGGCGTATATCTATATCATCTTTTTAAGAATTCGTCTTCTGTAATAAAATCAGACGGCATCGGGGATAATGAGTACCCTGTTGTAGAAGGTTATCTTGTACATGATGATTTCGGAGTGGAGGCCTTTGCTCCTACAGCTGGAAGGAATCCTTTAAGAGATATTACGGATGAGGAGCTTAATGTCTTTATGGCATCACTCATAGATATCGGACGATATGATTTTATTATAATAGATATGGGCGATAATCTGTCTGAAACTGATATAACATGTATGGAAATGTGCGAAAGGATATGTCTCGTATCTAAAGGACAGGGAAATGGCGCAAGAGAAAATCAATATCTGCAGCATCTCATATATCGCTGTGGAGAAGAGGTCATAGATAAAATAATAAAGGTAGAAAATCTGAAAACTGAGATTTCGAATACAGATAAAATTTCCGGGGAAAAGAATTGCATGATAGATGCAGACATATGCATAAATCGAAGCAGTACATTTTTACAGGAAGGGGAGATCATGCGCATATTTCTGGACGGAAAATTCGGAAACAGTATTAAAAGACTTGTAGAAAAACTTACAGAACCTGAAAGGTGATGTATGTATCAGATAGAATATTTTTTTAAATAATTCTTGACAGATATGCTTTACAGGACTAATATATTATACATAATTGAATATTATCTTCAGGGCAGGGTGAAATTCCCGATCGGCGGTAAAGTCCGCGAGTGTGAAAGCACAGGATTCAGCAGATATTTTGTCTGAATCAGGATTTGGTGAGATTCCAAAACCGACAGTATAGTCTGGATGGGAGAAGATATGATAAACGCAGTTTATGCGTATATTTGTGTAACCATTGGCTCTGAAACTATTTTTGTTTCAGAGTTTTTTATATTTTGGTTGTTAAATATGGCATGAACAGTGATTTGGCTATATTTTTTGTAATACCCTGAAAAATGTTCAGGGTATTTTTTATGAGGTGAATATTGCTTTATGAGATTGGCTGAACGTTGAAAAATCTGATGCTGAAAAGAAATGATAAAATTAGTTTTTATTTTGAAAGGATTTAAGATGAAGGATGAAAAATATATGCGTCTGGCGCTGAATTTAGCGGAAAAAGGCTGCGGAAAGGTAAACCCCAATCCTCTGGTAGGAGCTGTGATAGTAAAAAACAGCAAAGTGATAGGTAAGGGATATCATATGGAATATGGAGGCTTTCATGCAGAACGGGAAGCTATTTCTTCATGCTGTGAATGCCCGGAGGGCGCAGATATGTATGTAACTCTTGAGCCATGCTGTCATCAGGGAAAGCAGCCGCCATGTACAGAGGCTATAATACAGGCAGGGATAAAACATGTGATAGTAGGGTCTTATGATCCTAATCCTCTTGTTTCAGGAAAAGGTATACAAATGTTGAAGGAACATGGAATAAAGGTGACGGAAAATTTTTTGAGAGAGGAATGTGACTCTGTGAATTATGTGTTTTTTAATTTTATAAGTACAGGATTTCCATATGTGGTAATGAAATATGCTATGACTATGGATGGAAAGATCGCTGTACGCACAGGAGAATCAAGGTGGGTAACAGGTAAAGAAGCGAGAAAACAGGTACATCGTGACAGAAACCGGTATAGTGCTGTCATGGTGGGAATAGGCACTGTTCTTAAAGATGATCCTCTTTTAACTTGCAGGATTGCCGGAGGAAGAAATCCCATAAGGATAGTATGCGATACAGACCTCAGGATTCCTGAAGATTCGCAGATAGTAAAAACTTCCCGAGAAATCAGAACTATCATAGCTACAGCTTCCAATGATGTAAGACAATACCGGAAAATACAGCAGGCAGGATGTGAAATATTTCATATTCCTGTAAAGAACGGGCATATAGATCTTAAAAAACTTATGAGAAAACTTGGCGAAATAAATATAGACAGTGTTTTGCTGGAGGGAGGAGCCACTATTAACTGGGCGGCGCTTGAAGCAGATATAGTTAATAAGATACAGGTATATATATCTCCAAAATTATTTGGCGGAGGAAGAGCTCCGTCTCCTATAGGCGGCAAAGGAGTCAGTATGCCGGCGGCGGCTTTTATGGCATCGCCGCCTAAAATAACGTTTTTTAATGACGATATACTGTTGGAAAGCGAGGTCATGAAAAAGTGTTTACAGGAATAGTAGAGGAGATAGGGAAAATAAAAGAGATAAAAAAGGGGCCAGCGTCAGCGGTTTTTACTGTTGCTGCCGATAAAATACTGGAAGATACGGCACCGGGGGACAGTATCGCTGTAAATGGTGTTTGCCTTACAGTCACTGATCTGACGGACAGCCAATTTGAGGCGGATGTTATGCATGAGACTATCGAAAGATCCTCTATGGGAGATTTGGAAACGGGAAGTTTCGTCAATCTTGAGCGAGCGATTAAAGCCGGAGGAAGGTTTGGAGGACATATAGTATCGGGACATATAGATGGGACAGGAATAATAACAGACATTTCTCTTGATGATAATGCAATTTGGTATACAATACAGACTTCGGAAAAAATCATGAGATATATAGTTGAGAAAGGATCTGTGGCGATAGATGGAGCGAGTCTGACTGTAGTGCGGTGCGAAAGACAAAGCTTCATTGTTTCGGTGATACCTCATACAGTGGAAAATACCATATTTTCTGTAAAAAAAGAAGGGGATAAAGTGAATCTCGAAAATGATACTATAGGAAAATATGTGGAAAAAATGATGTTTAATAATACTGCACTTAATATGAAGGCAGACAGGGAAATTACAGAAAAATTTTTGATGGAAAATGGGTTTTAGAAAGAAAAGGAGAAAGTTATTATGGAGAAATTCAATACGATACAAGAGGCACTTGATGAGCTGAGAAAAGGAAAGATAATACTTGTTACAGATGATGAGGACAGAGAAAATGAGGGGGATATGGTATGCGCAGCTCAGTTTGCTACTACAGAGAATGTTAATTTTATGGCAAGTGTTGCAAAAGGTCTTATATGTATGCCTATGAGTGAAGAGTTTTGTCACAGGCTTCAGATTCCTCAGATGGTAAGTGAGAATACTGATAATCATGAAACTGCATTTACTGTTTCCATAGATCATATAAATACCTCCACAGGTATATCGGCGCAGGAACGGGGATTTACAGCCAGAGCGTGTACAAAAGAAAATGCAAAACCTCAGGATTTCAGACGGCCCGGTCACATGTTTCCTCTTAAATCAAAAAAGAACGGAGTTCTTGAGAGAAACGGACATACTGAGGCAACTGTAGATCTGCTCAGACTGGCGGGATTGAAAGAATGCGGCCTTTGCTGTGAAGTCATGAAAGACGACGGTACTATGATGAGGAAAAGCGATTTATTTCAGCTTGCCGAAAAATATAATATGAAGTTTATAACTATAAAAATGCTTCAGGATTACAGAAAAAAATATGAAAAGCTTGTAGAAAGAAAAGCTGTTGTAAAAATGCCGACAAAATACGGCGATTTTATGGCATATGGTTATGTCAATAAACTTAACGGAGAACATCACATGGCCTTAGTTAAGGGAGATATAGGAAGCGGTGAAAATCTTTTGTGCCGTGTGCATTCAGAATGTCTTACAGGTGATGCATTCGGTTCTGCACGCTGTGACTGCGGTCAGCAGCTTGCCAGTGCTATGACTCAGGTGGAACGGGAAGGCCGAGGAATAATCCTTTATATGAGACAGGAAGGCCGGGGGATTGGTCTTATAAATAAGCTTAGAGCATATGAATTACAGGATAAGGGAATGGACACCTTAGATGCCAATCTGAAGCTGGGCTTTCCGGCAGATATGAGAGAGTATTTTATAGGAGCGCAGATATTAAAGGATCTGGGAGCAAGGAAGCTGCGACTTCTTACTAATAATCCTGATAAGGTATATCAGCTTTCTGATTATGGTATGGAAATCATTGAAAGAGTCCCCATACAGATGGATGCTACAGAAAACGATTTGTTTTATCTTAAAACAAAACAGAGACGTATGGGGCATATTCTCAACTATTAACGGGAATATTTCATTGATAAAAAAGAAAAGGAGAATAGAAATGAAAGTATATGAAGGAAAACTTGTTTCAAAAGGAATAAAAGTAGGAATAATAGCAGCACGATTTAATGAGTTTATAACTTCAAAGCTGCTTTCGGGAGCTCTTGACACTTTAAAAAGGCATGATGTGAAAGATAATGATATTGATGTGGCATGGGTTCCGGGAGCCTTTGAAATACCTCTTGCGGCATCAAAAATGACCGGAACTGGAAAATATGATGCTGTTATATGTCTGGGAGCAGTAATCAGAGGTAATACGACTCATTATGATTATGTGTGCAGTGAAGTGTCCAAGGGAATATCACAAGTTTCGCTTTCCAGTGGAGTTCCTGTTATGTTTGGTGTTTTGACTACAGAGAATATACAGCAGGCTGTGGAGAGGGCAGGAACGAAAGCAGGAAATAAGGGTGCTGATTGTGCAGAAAGCGCCATAGAAATGGTCAATCTTCTCAGAGAAATATCATCTTCACATAGTTAACATAACCTTAACATAACCTTAACATTGCGATACTTTATTTAATATAGAATTAACAATATAATAAAAGCAACATAATATTATAGCAGTTAGATTTTGTATATGTAATGGTGGAGGAATGAATACTGAAATATTAAAGATCATATTGCAGCTGTTGGGCGGACTGGCATTATTTATCTATGGAATGAATTTCATGAGTGACGGATTACAAAAGGCTGCCGGGGACAAAATGAAGAGTATACTGGCCCTTCTCACGAAGAATGTATTTATCGGTGTTTTGGCGGGGGCGGCAGCTACAGCCGTGCTTCAGAGCAGCGGGGCAGTGACAGTAATGGTTATAGGTTTTGTTTCAGCAAAACTTATGACGCTTAAACAGGCAATCAGCATAATAATGGGGGCTAATATAGGAACATGTATAACAGCTCAGCTGGTGGCATTTCAGATCGGAGATTATTCGTGGGCATTTGTAATCGTCGGGTTTATTATGTACTTTTTCCTTTCTAAGTATGAGAAGATAAGAGATTTTGGACAGGCTATATTTGCTTTTGGTATTCTGTTTTCAGGGCTTAATATAATGGCGGCTGCAATGGAGCCGTTAGCTCAGAGTGAATTTTTCTCAAATCTCATGCTGAAGGTGGCGGATGTTCCTATTTTGGGAATAATTGCAGGCGCTATAATGACTACTATAGTTCAGAGCAGTTCAGCTTCCATTGCGGTACTGCAGAATTTGGCAAGCACAGCAGGGCCTGACGGAGTTACAAGTCTCATAGGGCTGACAGGTGCAATCCCTATTCTTTTCGGAACTAATATAGGTTCCACTACTACAGCTCTTTTGGCATCTATAGGAGGAACTGTAAACGCTAAACGTACTGCGATTTCTCACACTATTTTTAATGTGGTCGGGACTTTGATATTTATCTGGCTTACTGCATATATAGCGGATTTTGTCACTATGATATCTCCAAGCGGTCATCAGCTGGATGTGATTTCGAGGCAGATAGCTAATGCGCATCTCTGTTTTAATGTGGCAACGACTATACTTTTTCTGCCGCTGATAAATGTACTGGCGAAAGTAGTTACAAAACTTGTTCCGGGTACAGATGAAGAAAAAACTCTTATGGAAACAGTGTATCTTGATTATAATGTGCTGGAACAGCCTTTCGCAGCTATACACTTGGCAACCAAGGAAATCTCCAGAATGGCTGAGATAACTTCGGGAATGATAGTAGACACAAAAAAGGCGTTTCTTGCCAATGATCTTGAGGCTGCAAATAATGTCATTGAAACAGATAAAGTAATAAATCACCTTAGGGATATGGTAGTAAAATATCTTTCATCTATATTTCCTGTGGAAACGGTAACAGAACATCAGTCGGTGACAATTTCGGGACTTATGCATGTGGTATCAGATGTGGAGCATATAGGAGATGACTGTAAGAATATTGCGGGATTTGCTATAGATAAGATAACTTATGGCTATAAATTTTCGGATTCGGCATATGCAGAGATATACCAGTGTTTTGATTACGGAAGCAAGATGGTGAGCGATTCTATAGAAGCTCTTAATACCGGCAATACTTTACTTGCAAGACATGTTAAGGAACAGCAGGAAGCTATGGAGGACTTTGAAGAGAGATTAAGACATATGCATATGAAACGTTTAAATACTAAAAAATGTTCACCTGAATTTTCTGTCATATATACAGATGTCATTGCAAATATAAGAAAGATTGGGGACAGCTGCGACAATATAGCGAATGCGGTTTTGAGAGATATAAATTTCAAAGATATAGGTGAAAAAGAATAACGATATATGGAAGATATAAAACGGCAGCCATCTAATGGTTGTCGTTTTTTGTTGAATTTTTTACAAAAACTTAATGTTTATTTAACTTTAAGTCACTTTTCCTTTACATTTAACAAATATACCATAGAATAGTAAGTTTAATTAATAATATATGAAAGAAATATCAAGAAGGAGAAGTAAAGAGAAAATGAACGGCGAAACGGTACAGATGATCATGACATTAGTCGGGGGATTAGCTCTGTTCATATTTGGTATGAACTTTATGAGTGACGGTCTTCAAAAAGCTGCGGGAGATAAAATGAGAAGTATACTGGCTTTGCTCACGAAAAATCCCGTACTGGGAGTTGTAGCGGGAGCTCTTGTAACAGCTGTACTCCAGAGCAGCAGCGCTACCACAGTTATGGTGATCGGATTTGTGAGTGCGGGACTTATGAAGCTTCCTCAGGCTATCAGTATAATACTGGGCGCAAATATAGGAACGACGATAACAGCGCAGCTCATAGCTTTTAATATAGGCGATTACGCATGGGCTTTCGTGGCGGTAGGATTTATATTGTATTTCTTTATGAAGAAGAAAGAATTTATTTCTTATATAGGCCAGACTACATTTGGCTTTGGCGTGCTGTTTGTCGGTATAAATATTATGGGAGATACCATGGAGCCGCTGGCAAGTTCACAGGTTTTTGTAGATCTTATGATGCAGGTGCAGGATATACCTGTGCTGGGGGTTTTACTGGGAACCTGTATGACTGTGATAGTACAGAGCAGTTCTGCTACAATAGCAGTACTTCAGAATCTTGCTTCAACTGCAGGCCCTGACGGTATCACCAGTATAATAGGGCTTCAGGGTGCTCTTCCTATATTGTTTGGAGATAATATAGGTACCACGATAACAGCAGTGCTGGCATCAATAGGAGCGTCAGTAACGGCAAAAAGAACAGCGGCGGCTCACGTTATATTCAATCTTACAGGAACATTGTTGTTTGTCTGGTTTATTCCTTACTATGCTAAATTTATTCAGTATATATCTCCACAAGGTGCAGAGGTTGATGTTATCTCAAGACAGATAGCAAATGCGCATCTCGGATTTAATTTGTTTAATACTATCTGGTTTATCCCTCTTATAGGAGTTCTTGTGAAAGTGGTCACAAAAATAATACCGGGAAAAGAACTGGACAAACTGCCGGCAGATCCCGTTTATCTTGACTACAATGTGCTGGAACAGCCTTTTGCGGCGATACATCTTGCTACAAAAGAACTGGTGAGACTGGGGAGGATGTCGTTTGATATGATTGTTTCTGCTCAGAAAGCCTTTATAGGCAATGACAGTGATGCTGTAAAGAAGGTTATGGAAACAGAAGATACAGTAGATGAATTGCAGGGGAAAATATTAAATTATCTTTCAGCGATGGTTTCCAGAGAAAAGACGACTGAAGAGCAGGGAGCTGAAATATCAGGGCTCATGCATGTGGCTGCGGATATAGAGCATGTAGGTGATCATTGTAAGAATATAGCAGAGTTTGCAGATGCTAAAATAAAAAATTCGTATGAATTTTCTGAAGAGGCATATTCTGAAATATACAGTTGTTTTGATCTTGCCAAGAAAATGGCTGAAGACAGCATATCTTCTCTTGAAAATGATGATTTGGAGAGAGCAAAAGGTGTGAGAATCATGGAAACAGAGATGGACACAAGAGAGAAGGAACTCAGAGCCCATCACATGGAAAGACTTACACAGAAAAAGTGTTCGCCGGAATTTACAGTTATATATACTGATGTTATACATGACATAGAGAAAATAGGCGATTACTGTAATAATATAGCAGATGCTGTTATTGAGAATCATAAAGTTGAGTAAATTTAAAAACCGTGGTACAATAATATCAGATAGTGGACTTCCGGAGTACATCAAGGAGATATACGAATATGAAAAAGATACTTATTATAGAGGATGAGCCTAATATAAGGGAGCTTATACTTTATAATTTAAAGACTAACGGATATGACGGAATTGCTGCGGAAGATGGTATAATGGGTATAACCATGGTCCACAGAGAAAAACCTGATCTTATATTACTGGATATAATGCTTCCCGGAAAGACAGGATATGATATATGTAGAGAGCTTAGGGAAGAAGGCAATAATACGCCTATTATCATGATAACTGCCAAGACGGAAGAAGTCGATAAAGTTTTGGGACTGGAGTTCGGAGCTGATGATTATATTTCAAAACCTTTTGGTATACGTGAACTTATGGCAAGGATAAAGGCTGTCCTCAGAAGATATGAGGTAACAGCGGATACCAATATGAGCAGTGATACTGTTGTTTCTGTCGGCGATTTGTGTATGAATGTGGAATGTCATGAAGTAAAAGTAGGAGAAAGGCATATAGATCTTACGCTAAAGGAGTTTGAGCTTCTCAGATATCTGGTGGAAAACAGAGGTCATGTGTTTACCAGAGATCAGCTTTTGAATAATGTCTGGGGGATAGATTATGCAGGGGAAACCAGGACTGTGGATGTCCATATAAGACATCTGAGACAAAAACTTTCAGATGGAGAAAATGAAGAGCAATATATAGAAACCATTAGAGGAAAAGGTTATAAAGTCAGATGAAAAACAAATACATTGCTTTGATAGCAGAAGCTGCTGCAGTAAACTTATTGGCTGTATTTCTTATTTGGAAACTTTATTTTGTACCGGGATTTGGCAGCCAGCAGGCAGACAATGTTTTAGAACTGACCGGAAATGGTGTTAAATTTATTGCGATCATATATATAGTAATTATGGCCTTGATAGGTATCCAAGGCTATTTTTGCATAATAAAACCTTATTCCGATAAGTTATCCGAGATGGAAAAATCAGTGGAGGAGAGTAATAAGTCCGAGGCTATAAGGAAAGAGTTTGTGGCTAATGTGAGTCATGAGCTTAAGACACCGCTTACTTCCATTTCAGGATTCATAGAAACTTTGCAGGCAGGAGCAGCTGATGATCCTGAGATACGTACGAAATTCATAGATATAATAGCTATAGAAACGTCCAGACTTAAACGACTTATACAGGATCTTTTGGTACTGTCTGACATAGAGAATAAGAAAATCGTAGGCTGTGATGAGTTTAATGTAAAAACTGCTGTGGAAAGTACAGTAGAAACATTGAAACCTATAGCAGCTCATAAAAATATAACGATACTGACAGATCTGGATGAGATGATGGATATTACCGGTTCGGTTGACAGATTTCGACAGATGATGATGAACCTTATAGAAAATGCTATAAAATATTCAGATGACGGAAAATATATCTGGGTAAACGCTTTTTTTGACGGAGAGAAAAAGGTTGTAAGCGTTAAGGACGAAGGAATAGGCATATCGAAAGAACATCACGAAAGACTTTTTGAAAGATTCTACAGAGTTGATAAGTCGAGATCAAAAAAAGCCGGAGGTACCGGGCTGGGGCTGTCCATAGTAAAGCATATTGCTGTTCTTTTCGGAGCATCACTTAAAGTTGAAAGTCAGATGGGGAAGGGAACGACATTTTTTGTCATATTTGAAAAGGAGGAAGAAGATATTACTTAGATAAACAGAAAGGAGAACTTTATTGCATCTTGATTATTTGATTTCTGATTTAGCATTGATTCTTATTGCTGCGGGAGTTGTCACTCTTATATTTAAGAAGATAAAGCTGCCCGTAGTACTCGGGTATATAGTTGCGGGTTTTCTGATAAGCCCTAATTTTTCATATATGCCTACGGTTGTGGAATCTGCAGACATACACGTATGGGCTAATATAGGTGTAGTATTTCTGATGTTTGGACTTGGTCTTGAGTTCAGCTTTAAAAAATTAGCAACGGTGGGCGGAAGTGCTTTTATAGTCGCATTGACCGTTATGACGGCCATGATTTTAATAGGCACCGGTGTGGGAAGTCTTCTCGGCTGGGACAAAATGGACTGTATTTTCTTAGGCAGTATGCTTTCTATGTCTTCTACGATGATAATTCTAAAGGCTTACGAAGAGTATAATTTAAAAAATGAAAAGTTTGCACAGCTTGTTTTAAGTACCCTGGTGATAGAAGATATCGTCGGGATATTTATGATGATAATACTTTCCACTATATCCGTCAGTCAGAGCGTGTCAGGTGCTGCCATGTTTCAGGAGATCGGTATGCTTCTCATGTATCTGGTGATATGGCTGCTTTTAGGTATATATCTGATACCAAGTCTTTTGAAAAAGATCTCAGGGCTGATGAATGATGAGATGATGCTTATAATATCCATAGCTATTTGTCTGGGTATGGTGGTCATAGCTAATTTTATAGGATTCTCAGAAGCTCTGGGAGCATTTGTCGCTGGTTCTATATTGGCAGGAACAGTCAAGGCTGGATATATAGAAAGACTTATAAATCCCATAAAGGATCTTTTCGGCGCTATATTTTTTGTTTCTGTGGGAATGATGATTGAACCGGATCTGCTTATGGAATATATAGTTCCTATTCTCATAATTACTATAGTGACTATTTTAGGACAGATGGTATTTGCAACCATAGGCATACTGCTTTCCGGACAGTCTCTCAACACAGCTATAAGAGGCGGATTCAGTATGGTTCAGATAGGTGAGTTTTCTTTCATTATCGCAACTTTGGGAACAAGTTTAGGAGTAATAAGTGATTTTCTATATCCTGTTGTTGTATGTGTATCCGTAATAACGACGTTTACTACGCCGCTGTTCATAAAGAACTCAGAAAAAGTGTATAAATTTTTGGATGAAAAACTGCCTGACGGCCTATGGGTGTTTATAAAGAAAAATACTTCCGAAAACAGAAGCAATAAGGATAAGGATAAGGACTGGTTTTCCTATATAAAGAAAGTGTTGTCAAGAACACTGATCTGTTCTGTAGTGATGTATATAATTTACTGGCTCGGCATACAGCAGCTGAGGCCCATCGCTTTGCAGTATATTTCTTCAGATATATTTGCTGATCTTGTAACAGCAGTTGTAATATGCGCAGCTATGGTACCTTTCGTAAGTCTTATGAATGGAGCTGATGATGCTCTGTTTACAAAGTTATGGTTGAAACAGAGATCGAATCGTCTTCCGCTTTTAACTCTAAAGGCTGTGAGAATACTGATTGCGGCAGGATTTGTGGCTATGGTTCTCAGAAAAATATATCATATACCGTTTATAATACTTTTGATCATCGCATTGGCCTGCATTATATTGATAGTAAGATCTGAATATATAAAGGGAATGACTATTAATATGGAAATGCGTTTTACTGAAAACTTTTCAGAAAGAGCTTTGGCCAAACAAAAAAGGGAAAGAGGTATAAGAGGAGAGTATCACTGGCTTAATGAAGAATTGTTAGTAGCTGAATTCCAAGTTACAGATACGGTGGAAAATAAAACTATTCATGATTTTACAAAGAGCAGAGCTTTCAGAGTAACCATAATCAAGATCATAAGAGGGGATAAATACATAAATCTCCCTACATCTTCAGAACCTGTAATGGAGGGAGATATACTTCATATGATGGGCACAGAAGCCGAGATTGATGCATGTACTATACTTTTGGAGAAGGATGAGTGTATCGAGTACACCGATAAGGACGATATAATCCTGAAAGATTATATATACAGACAAACTTTCTATGGTATCACACCTGAAGAACAATTGATCTGTTGTCCTATAAATGTTGAACCGGGTTCTGAATTCAGTAAAAAATCTATAAAACATTCAAGGATCCGTGAGAAATACAGAGGAACAATAATAGGTATAGAAAGAGGGAATCTGACTATAATAAGTCCTGATGTGGAAACGATAATACAGCCGAGAGATCTCATATGGGCTCTGGGAAACAAACGAATGGCAGATTCTCTTGTAAAGGGCAAAGTCTTCGATGATCAGTGAAGAAAAATAAATATAGAAATAACGCAGTTTAAAATGCTGCGTTATTTTTTATACATGATAATGTTTAAGCGGGTGTCGTATCAGGATCGATTTCGGGGATAAGTTCGACAAATATATCATGATATTGAGGTTTCAGTTTTTCGATTATTTCGTTATGAGCCTGCTTAAGCGCATTTATGCTTATAAGATCATCCTTTTGTGTGATATATATATCTACCCATACCTTTCTTCCTGTTTTTACTACATCAAGGAAATCAATATATAAGTCAAAGCTTTCAAGAGTTTCATTGGCGGCAGTTCGTATATCACTGACAACTTCCTTTTCCGGCGCAATCAATACAAGGCTTTTTAATGCATCCCATATCATAGTTATAGGTTCTTTTGCCAGAAGAAGAGCCATTATGATGGCTATGGCCGGATCGATATATGGGACTATCCATGATAAAGGTGTTATCTGAAGAAGAAGTTGTATTAGGAAGGCCAGGCCTACTCCGCCTGTACTGTAAGCATCCAGTTTCCATATATATAGCTCGGCGCTTACCGTAGGTGATGAGAAATGTCTGTTCATATGCCTTAATATGAAATACATGGCTATACATGATACTGATATGAACAATTCGAATGCAGCTATAGCGCCTGCGTTTACAATATGACCTCCGTCCAAAATAAGTTTAGCACTGTCAATGAGAAGCTGTATATCGAGAAAAAACAGAATTCCGCATTTTATTATTATAAAAAGAGATTCCATCTGAGCAAAACCATATGGCCATTTTTCAGTTACAGGTTTATATAGCTTGGGGACAAGTATCATGAACGGCCCAAGCATGGCCAGATCCACCAGATCGTATACGCAGTCCATGAGGACTGCTTGAGAATGTGTGAAGAAAGCGGCAGCGCATTCCGATAAGAGAAAGAGAGTACTGCCTATGAAAGATAATCTGAGAATTTTTTTTTCTGATTTTAGTTTTTGTTTTAAATTAAGATCTTGTGATGTCGTACTGTCATCCACAATTTCACTCCTTTCTACAAGTATAAATTATACATCGTGCATATATTATTATATTGCTGTATTTTAATACTATATTGCTGAAAAGCGTTGCGCGCTTTTCAGCAATATGATTATTATAATTTTTTTGTGCAGAAAAAGAAATAAGATTGCTGCAAATCTGCAGATAACACTATAGTGTTATTGAAAAATCTCCTCTGATTGCATAAAATCAAGGCATTAAGGGGCTTCTGATGTACAGTCTTCCATTAAGGAGGGAAGACTTGCATTAGATATAATAAGTGTGGTATTGTTATTAATAGAGAAGTCATTGTAAGTTGGTAATAATCATAATCAATGAACTGAAAAAAGAAAAGGAGAAAGCAAAAATGGGTAAGAAAATACTGGTATTAGGAACAGGCGCGCAGGGTTCAACAGTAG
>OLOZ01000670.1_pt1 | contig 28719 bp, 21 predicted proteins | sample 1673021 | NCBI WGS metagenome assembly OLOZ01 (sample SAMEA3136747, study PRJEB25190) | human gut metagenome | biome: human gut; feature: human-associated habitat; material: faeces | place: Austria | collected 2013 | reverse complement strand
GATTTTCAAGATACGCGCCTGTAGCTCAGTGGATAGAGCAGTGGTTTCCGGTACCATTCTAAAATGATTAAGAATACTATAAATTCAATACTAGATAAAAATGTTCACCCTTGTTTCACCCTTATTATATTGTATATTTGGGTGAAACAATTAAGATATGAGTGAACTTAATTTATATTTAGAAAGAAATATGTAAAGTCATATCTGTATTACAACTTATTCTTTTATATCATTTGACGTTAAGATTCAAAATATAATTGTATATACAATATTATATGAACGGCTCTCACACATAGGATTACTTTATTTTCATTCAAACAGAATTAAATTGTATCTACAATTCATAAACGTAAAAAAATAGGACAGAAGAGTATCATTACTCAACTGTCCTAAATTATTTTTATCCTCTTGACTTGCAGAACAAATGTTTGTATAATGTAAGCATGGAGGTAAGATGCTATGAACACAAATCAATTACAATATGAAAATAGTAACACAAAAAATCTTATTAATGAAATTTATCGTATAAATCCAAATGTAAAGTTTACTACATTCGGAAATGTAATATCTGAAAAAGAAGCCATAATGCTATATCGTGCCGTATTAAAAAATAGCAATAATAAGAATACAAATCTTGTTTATATACCAATATTTCGTATGTAAACGTAAAAAATAGGGTAACCAGAAATTAATCTGATTACCCTATAACTATTTATTCTTCTAATTTATCGTGGTCAAACCCAACACTCATTAATTTTTTATATTTATCATTTACAAATTCCATAGAAGATGTTACCCGACCATTCTCCATTTTATTTTGTCTAAGAATTTCTTCATATTTTTCGTAAATATCAATAACATGATCGTATTGTTCTTTACTACATCTACGATGATTCATAATCGCACTTGCAAAATCTAACATTTCCCAACGCATATCATCAATTTCTTTATTAATAAATAGCTGTTTTAGTTCTGCCATTTGATTGCTCAAACTCTCTTGATTCGCTTGCAAATTATTACGAATTTCAATACTCTGTCCATGATATGTTTCTTGATTATCCAGAAATGTTGTCTTGACTTTTTTTAATTCACTTTCTAATGTGTCTAGTCGTTCATTTACGGCGTTTTCTCTTAATTCCTTACCAGACTTCAAGTCAAGTGATTCGAGCGTTCCTTTCCACAATTTAGTGCCTTCTACGATCAATAGAAGCACTAATACTACACAGAGGATAATTGTAAATATCCCTTGTGAATTTATCTCATTTAATGTACTAATCATCTCATATCCCTCAATCCTTTCCTCAAAAAGCTAGAATTATTTCTTCTTAATGTACTGAGCAGATACATAACCTGTATATTTACTTGCAATTCTAACTTGATACCATTTATTTCCAGATGTATCTTTTTTTTCTTTTAACACATCTACTAAGTTCCCTCTTTTAAGAATTGGATAGGATGATAATTTACCATGATTTGTTCCTGCGCCAGTACGCACATTTAATTCAGATGCAGTTACTTCTCCGACAAATGGATATTTAGTTTTACTTGTAGAAGCACTAGGTTTTGTAACAACTGCATTAGGATCTTTGATGTTAGTTTTCTCAACATAACCTACAAATTTATCTGCAATTTTCACTTGATAACGTGTTCCAGATACACCAATTACGTCTACTAAATTACCTTTATTTAGTTTTGGATATGTAGATAATTTTGATGTTCCTGTAGGATTTGCAAATACATCTGTACCATCTTTTGTGGCTGCACCTACCCATTTGTTGTAGGTTGTTTGGGATGGTTTTGAAGTAGAAGATGAGTTCATAATTGATTTGACGATAGAATAATCTGGACGACAGAATTTTGTTCCAGGAAGATTGGAATTATTATAACTTTTAGAACATACCGATCCCCCATTGGCTATTATCGTACTTCCATTATTTGTATTTCCTTCAATTGTGTAGAACTTATCACCCTCAACTTTAGTAACAATACCAGTATGAGTGAATGTACCGTTACGATAAAAAATCACAATATCTCCACGTTGAGGGTTTGCATATTTAGTAAATCTTGTGCCAAGAGTAGGACAATAAACATATGGAAAATCATTCTCATGTTTGAGTAATTTTTTCGCCGTTTCAAGTCCAAAAGTCTTATACATAATCCATGAAACAAATACGGCACACCACGGTTGTCCTTGATAGATTGGTTTTAAATCTCTCCAATATTTTGTATAGTTACCATCCCCAACGTTGGTATTTTTATCATCAAGTTGTGCATTAGATTTCTTTTCCATATATCCAATTTCTGCTTGAGCAGTAGCAATGAGAGCATCAATAGCTTTATCTTTATTCATAGTATCACTTCCTTGTATAGTTGTTGGTTTAGGAGAATTTGTAGAAGTAGTAGAAGATTTAGAATAGTCTTTATAGAATACACTACGGTCAACTTTTGTTGGTATGCCATCAATGGTTGCCTTACTAGAATATTGCCATCCAATAACACCAGTAGAAGCAGGAACTCTTAATCTTTCCTGTAATTCACCGGTATCATTATTAGGATATCGGGCAACCCAACAATCATACTTTTTAGCACCTTCTGGTAGTTGATACTGATACCAAGAATAACCACAGTAAATACCAAATTTATATCCAGCTTTGACAATAATAGCTCTAAATGCTTCAATCATTTTCATCATTAAACTGTCAGATAAATTCTCCTGACATTTATCCTCTATATCAAGAAACACAGGATAATCCAGTTTTCTTTTATTCAATGTTTTAATAACTACATTTGCTTCATTTTTAATTTGAGCAATAGTAGTAGCATAGCTGTATTTATAGACTCCAACAGGAATTTTATTCTCAATACAGCCTTTATAATTAGGTTCGAATGTGCTATCAACAATATTTCCTTTTTCTGTAATTCTTAGGATAGCGAAGCCCATTCCATAATTAGCAACAGTTTTCCAGTCAATTTTTCCATTCCATCTGGAAACATCAATTCCTTTAATTTCTGGCATAATATCACCTCATTTTCATAAAAATAGAGAGCCTTGCTATAACACAAGACTCCCTCTAAATTTGAGCATAAAAATAAGAGGTATCTCACCTCTTCGACAAAAGTTTATATATTCGTTTTATTCATGCCTCAACAATAACATCATCATAGCTATCTGTGATGAGAATAGTATCGACATCTTCCTTCCAGTTCTTATACAGTTTAGTTTTCACGAAATACGCTCTGTATTTCTTTTGACCTGCTTCAATACTTTTGTCTGCTTCTTTCATAATCATACGTGCGATAAATGTTGTCATATCTTTCATTCCTTTCTATGTCCTTTCTATTAATAGAGTTATATAATTACGCACCCATAAGGGTAGGTAATACATCAGTTAAGATACTATCTACAGTAGTAGACAGTTCTGTATTCATTACTTCAAGTTCGGCAATACGTTCTTTGTCAGTCTTTTCAACTGCTTTTTCATAATTGAGATATTTTTCTGGATTTGTTTTCACATCATCAATATCCAGAACTCCAATATCTTCAATGATTTCATTGTAATCATATTCATACATAGTTACAGGTTCGGCAGATTCTTCACTATTTATATAATCTTCTGTAACTTCCTTTTCATTTAGACAGATGTACACATACACCTTATCTTTTTCAACAACCTTAGCAGAAGGCTGCTTTTCCATAAAGCGAGATTTTGTCATATTCTTTTACCACCTTTTTACAAATTTTCATAATATCTTTAATGTGATATTTTTGAATTACTTTTGTTGAGTTACTATTTTTTAACAATCCCCAGTAAGAAATTATTTTTCTTGCATGTGATTCAAAAATCTTATGATGTGTTTTTATTCGTTTCCATAATCGCATAGCTATTCTACGAATCCTCTTGAATACACGCCTACGGACAGTAATGTGAGTTCTATAGATTCTAAATCCCATCATATCTATAAATGCTCCGTCACATTTCTTATTGGCAAAAGGCATCTGTTTCACAAACCATGATTCTTTTATTTTCAAACCAAGAGATTTACAATATTTAATAACTTCCTTGACTGCTTTATGCATGTCTTTAGCTGATGTACCGATCATTAATATGTCGTCCATATAGAACAATCTATGATATACAAGACGAATAGAAGACTTAGTTCCATCTTTGTGCTTTCTTACTTTGTGTAGATGTCCTATAAAGTGATATATTTGGGATAGATACAGATTACAGAGGTATTGAGAAAGAAAAGAGCCAATAGATAAGCCTTGTTCAAAGCTATTGACAAGTTCTTTGATGAGCCACATCAACATGTCATTCTTTATATGCTTTTCAAGAAATTCAATTAATTGATTTTGTGGAATGGATGGATAACATTTACGAATGTCCAGTTTAGAAAAATATTTAAGAGATTTATTACGCATCCATCTTTGTATTATACGAGAGCCTTTTAAGCATCCTCTATCTTTGATAGAAGCATATTGATGAATGCCTATGCGACATAATAATGGTTTAAGTCCTTCAATTACAATATAATCATATATTTGTTGTTTTACATGTTGAATTCCTATATTACGGATTTTATGAGAAGAAGGATCAATCTTTTCTTTGTACCAGATTGATGGAAATGATATAGATTTGCTGATAAGTTCTGAACGAATAGTATCTATCAAAAACTCAATAAATACTTTTAAAGCTTTTCTACCATAACGATAATAAATGTTATATATTTGACATTTTCTTAATCCAGAAATACCAGATAATAACTCTAATGTATCATTACGTGTATATTTATCTTTCAAACACTTATACGTTGCTTTTGAAATTAAATTACGATCAGTTATGTCGATATTTTTACAATATCGTTTCATTATCAACAGGTTCCTCCTTTTTATCTTTTTGTATATATACATCGTTATACGATTGTATTTAAAAGGCTTTTCGTAAGTACTACTAAGCCCCACTATCAAAGTGCTCCCTATGAAAGCAGAGTTGGTCTATAAAAATCATTTTAGCCATCCGGCTACGTCAGTCTCTTGAGTACCTTTTTCAGGTACGAAATACACTACTAAGATATACTACTGTAAAATACAGCCAGCGGCGCAGTAATTCCAATTCCTGTTCGACAAAGAGTTCCTGCAATTCACGTAAGAACAGCCTGCATTCGAACCATTCCTGAGATTACCGCCCGTAGTGTAAGACCGTTTTAATATTTATTTTACATATTTAGAGCTTCTTCAATAGATTTGCCTCTATTTAATCTGCATTCTAAAGTTTTTGTTTTCAAGTTGTATAGTTCAGCCCATTCTGAAATAGAATGAGTTTCGTCATTATATGTATAATAATGTTTTTTCTTTACTGGTTTTGTTAACGCTTCTTCAATTGGCATTCCGTATGTATTAATTCTGTTATTTAATGTCCTTATGTTAATCCCATAATGCCCAGACCATTCTGGAAGAGTCATAGTTTTACCATCATATGTATATAATTTTGACTGATTTTTTCTTATATATTCTTTCTTTGTCATCCACTTACAATTATCTGGATTGAAACCTTTATCTAACTCCATACAGCATAAGAATAGATTATCTTTATATCCATGAGACATTGCCCAATCATAGAAATTCATAAAGTTATATTTCCATTCATCACAAACATTTTCTCTATCAATAAGAGACAACCATTTATTATGGATTTTTGTTCCAGTCATTCCATGAATGGTGCTATCTTGTTTTGCTTTTTCTTTTCTATAACACCCACAAGATTGTGTATAGCCCCTGTTTAAAGTATGTGTACTCACACTAACCAATTCTGGATTACCACAACCACATTGACATAACCATCTAACTTCCTTATCATTTGCGAAGTCTCTACCAATAACAGTTAGTCTACCAAATTGTTTACCAGTTAAATCTTCTGGTGGTGCGGTGTTACCAAATGTACCACCGTTCTGAATATTATATCCATAGTCGGGATTTTGCGTTCTAAAAGTTTGAATTAATATTTTTTCAATTCTATCAGCAGAGTCTTTGGAGAGATTTTCAAATAAAACTTTATGTTCAAAATTATCCCATCCATATTTTTGAATAGCGTTCCAAAATGCTATACAATTTTTATAATATCTACCATTCTTACCACTTCTTGTTTCCAAACTACGGCAAGTTTGACCAATGTATTTTTTGTTATTGATTTTGTTAGTATGACAATAAACTATATATTTTGCTTCGTTATATTCTTCCAAATGGTTTCCTCCTGATTTTTTGCAATAAAATAAGAGTGCTTTTACACTCTTGATTAATTCTCTGTTTAAGGTTTCAATAATGCATTAGTTGCCACTTCATCAGCCAATTCATTATATATAATTCCGACATGGGATTTCACCTTAACAAACCCCATTTTTATTTGTTGAGAATACAGAGTCATTTCATCTACATAACTTTCAGTATAATTTGTATTTGTTCCCCATTCTTTTGTTAGCCATTTTAAAATGCCCTCATAATCATAAAAAATTGTTATTTTTTGAATGCCTTTTTCTATAGCTTTTTGAACAGCGAACTTCACAGCTTCACATTCGGCGGCGACATTATGAAGCTTAATTATTTCTTTATGTGACTGCGTATTCCATCGGAATACTTTGTCATAAGTTTCTTTATTCCATTGAGTAAATAAAACAACTCCATACCCAGCTTTATTCTTATTTTGTGAGTAAGCTCCATCCGTAAATACGATCGCTTGGTTAGGCGGTAATTTTATGATCATCTCATCTACAGATGAATTAAATATGTTTACTTTTTCAGGTGTCCAAATTTGTTTCATGTGTTATATCCTTTTCTTTTTATAGAAGAGGGGAACTCTTCCCCTCTTTTCTCTCTGCGTTTGCTTCGCAAACTTGCTCGAAAATTCACCCTTTCAGACGACCTGTTTTTAATCGGCGGCGCAGAAAACCCAACCCGTCCCGACAAGCCCGCCCCAGCAATACACGAAAGAACAGCCTGCAGGCGAACCAAGCCCGAGATTACCGCCCATCAGGTATTCACGAGTGCCAGAAGTATTAGCTCCACCTGCGTATAATATATCAGCCCAGCCTTGAGAATTTGAAGAACCTTTTGTGGATGGGAACCATCCACCAGTATTAACATCAACTGAAATGTCACCAATCCAATAATCAGATCCTTTTCCATCTGGATTAGCAGGAATTGTACCAATACATGTATATTTACTTCTAATTGTTGCATCAGAAGAACTATGAGCAAGACCTTTTGGAGCAATATATACTTTCTTGCTATAATCGCTCTGGAAGTCCATAACTGTGTCAGAAGCAATAAGATAAGCACCTACTGCGTACTCACGTCCCTGTACTCTATATGGATGATTTCCATCAGTATTAGATACAGGAGAACCATCATGACGACCAATAACCACATCTGTGCTTCCAGACCACCAGTGCATAGATGTGATAGTGATAGGAGCATTTACTGTATCAGATAATTTAATAGGAGTGGTATTAAATCCTGTTTTAATATCAAGATATACAGCTTTATTATTCTCATCAAGAGTTTCAATGCGTAATACTTTTACATCGTCTGCGTATTTATGTATATCATCATAATATCTATCAAGATTTACTCCTGTCTGTTTGTCATCAAGTCTTCCATATCCAACGCTGACATAAGAACCAACAAGAATATTCTGTGCCTGTGCATTTGTTACTGGGAAATATGTATGCGCATCAGCAGATTCGATAGAAGCAGAATACTGAAAGCTATAATTTGTACATCCTTGGAATAAACTCTGACTATTCTTTGTAGCACCTTTAATAATATTAAAGATTATCTGGAATGTATTTCTTTCTGCACCAGCTCCCCAATATCCTTTACCTTTTTTCTGATAGTTTTCAATCATATTGTTATGACTTTGTTTTCTTTCAGGCTTTAATCCAGGCTGACTTCTTAATAATCCGTCAGAAGCAACACCTGATACATAAGCTGAACCAATACACCAAGGCAGAACAGTACCATCAGCACGTTTAGATTCTGTCCAAGGTTTTAATCCATACTTTTCATTTGGCATATCAGAAATAGTAACAAGATCATACTCTGGATTAGAAGCGTCCCAATTCCAGTAAAATGACATCTGCATAGCACCTACATCAACTGCGCCTGTAGTAGCATAGTTGCTATCATACTCTGTAGCGACAGGATAAGCAGTACCATCATCGTTACGCTTGTAATTACAATGCACCCACTCAAACACAGGATGATTGCCATTCAAATAATCGTCTTTTCCCTCTGTAGTATCAGTAGATGGAACAAATTCAAGTCCTGCATTATCTAAGAGTTTTTCACCTGTAGAAGTAGGATTAGTAGCGAATTTCCAAATTTTTGTCTGATAAACCTTACCTGTACGCTGTAAATTATAAAAATTTTCTACAGTAGATAAATGTGGCGTTTTATGAAGAATATCATGAAGAGTTTGGATTGATACCGTAGTAGCAAGCTTTTCTGTGTTAGTATCAACTTGTTGTGTAAGAGTAGAATAATCTGACGGAATAGATTCTTTTACTTTATTTCCTTCTTCTTGTACTTTAACAATTGCTTCATCTCTAGTAGTGTTTAACCAATTATTATATTCTTCTTCTGTTCCTGTAAAAGTTCCAAGTCTTTTTGCAATTTGATAGGAGGATTCGCCAACATCACCTTTGTCGCCTTTTTCTCCCTTATCGCCTTTTAAGCCAACATCACCTTTGTCGCCTTTTTCTCCCTTATCGCCTTTTAAGCAAGGAAGTGACTCAAATTGTTTTGTTTTTGGATTTTTATATTTAGCTGAACCTAAAATAAAAGTTTTCATTAAATTCCTCCTTTAAATCAAAAATAGATGCCAAAATAGCATCCAAATATTTCCATATTTACCAAATTTTTTACAATGAAATGTGCCTTTCAATCAGGTATAATTTTCCTACATAGAAAGGAGGTGGCAAATATGGCATTATATGAGATTAAAAATTACATCAAGTTGCTCTGTATAAGGATTGATCACATCGAAAGCTATGTGGTAGATGAATTAAATACATCTGATGAACAAAAGATTAATGAGTTCATTAACACATATAAGCATCGAAAAGGTCTAAAGATTCTTATTTTCGAGATGACAGATGAAGCCCATGTAATCACGTATGAACAGATGCAAAGTTTTATACATACGTTACATGTGTTTGATTACATCAGGCAAATCATTGAAAATGAAACAAATAAACTTGTAGTTATCAATGACAATGAAAGTCCTGAGGCGTTACAAACAGACTCATATTTGCATAGGTTGTTAGACTTGGGTAAGTAAGAGAGTAGGGCAGGAGAACTTCTTCTGCCCGTTTCTTAGAAATAATTTTAGATATAAAAACAGATCTGCCATAATAAGCAGACCTGTTAATATAGTGTTTATTTTAGTTAATTATAAACTTCTAATCCAATTTTCAATTACAGTGCTTCTCCATTCATGTCCTTTATCATTCGGGTGTGCATCACCATCCGCATTATAAAAAGTAGCATTTCTTAATTCGGCAACTTTAGGATTTAAAACCAAACCACTGCCAACTCGTCTGCCGCCATTCATTACAGGCACATTAGTGTCGCCTCCTAGATCTAGTAGTGGGACTCCCCACCATTCACAAATTTCTTTTAATGTTGTGTAATAAGATTGTGGCATCCAGGCATCAGACATAATAACACCTATTCTTGCTGTCGGATGATTTTCTATAAGATATCCTAATACTGTATTCCATGCTCCCCACATTGTCGTTGTGTCGGTACTGTTTTTAGTTCCTTTTGTAGTATCACTATCAGCAATATTACTTTCATTTAAACCGAATTGTAAAATAATATAATCACAATCTACAGGAACATTTTTATACCGTTCATATGCAAACGGATATCTATCATTTGGATTTTCGTTATTTACAACGTGCATTGTTGAACCAGAAATGCCGTCATGATATAATTGCATTTTATTTCTATTAGCAATTCTCCATCCGAACGATTTGTAACATCCAATAAAATTATCATATAGTGTTTTGCCTAAATTAACAGCTTCCGTAAAACTATCACCGCAAAAAGCGATTTTCTTATGATATAAAACATTCCCTGCTTCCAATGCCTCTTCCAATCCATTAGTTATCGATGTTGTTTGCTTCTTAACGTATACATGCAAATTATTTGTAGAGCTGCAAAATCTTATATATTTTGCTGTTGGAAAAGTATCTTGAGGAACGATATCTAATCTTTTAAGTGTATTTGTTGAGTCTTTGACATATGATAATACCTGCTTATTATCATCAAAAGTTACATATCCGCACGCACCCCATGCATAATCGGATACAAGTTTGAAATAATCATAATTGTTTAAGTCTATATAATCGCTGGTTACATAATCATTGCTTGTTTGTATTGTTCCGTCATCTTGTATGTATCCACTGGTTGTGTTTGTTAATACAAGTTCATTATAAGTATTAGGGATAGCATAATTTTTATCTTTATTAGACTCTTTTATGGAATCAATAAGTGATTTATATCGAAGTATCTGAAAGTTTATTTCCTTTGATGAATCAAGTGATGAAATTCTAATGTATTTTACCATTGGCGGGATTACGGTGGTTACAGTATTAAAACCATTATTTGCAGAGCTAAAGGATTTATACACTTTTTTATTGGAATAATACATTAATAATAACGGATTATGATATAAAACATAAGATCCTACTTTTATATTATCTCCTTCATCAACTTCAATATAATCAGACACCAACCCACCAGTATACGATCCCTCAACACCGTCGTTATTCAAATATTTACCATCGGTTTTATGCTCTAAAACACATTGGGTTTTATTCTCGTAATATGTTTCAAGTTGACCAATTTTTGTATTGATATCTTCAAATACTTCCGAATTGTTTTTAAATTCTTTTTTATAAATCAATGATGAATCAGTAGTCATTGAAGATATTCTGATTAAACAATCTTCTTCAACTGTGTACTCTAAATATCGTAGTGCATAATCATATCCTTTATTTTCGATACCTTTTATAAAACTTTTATCAGTATTATAAACTGCAACAGGAAGAGTATTATTATTATCTTGTGAAATATAGAGATAATAAATTTCTCCTTTTTTTGCATCAATATAATCTGTGCATAATGAAGATGTAGAACTTATAAATTCGCCCTTTTTATTTAAAAATCCATTTAAGGTAAATAAATTTGTCACATCGTGTGCCTTTGTCTCGTTAGATGCTGTTTTTGAAGATAGGTAAACTATATCTTGTTTTAGTGAATCAATCTTTTCATCTCTCTTATCCAGAGCATCCTTAACCTGCCCTAAAGTTGCTAAATTTTTGCGGGGGGGGGTATTTTCAGAATTTACCTTAATCTCATCACTCATATCAATTTCCTCCTAAATATGTAGCGGCATCCGCATCAGATGCAGTCTGTGTCTTAGTTTCTAATGCTGTGATTTTTGCTAACAGAGATTGAAGTTCTGTATAGATTTTTTGAGAACTCCATGTGTCTATTGTATTTACTACATTATCCTTTAACTCTGGAATATTTACTGATTGTTCATCATCAGGGTTTACCCACAGTCCTGTACGCTCATTTGTTGGAGTAGTAGTAGAAATCTCAACATCATATAATTTTTGCATAGCATTATAGATTGTATCTATTGCTTTTTTATTTGTATCAACATTTGTAGCCTTATTAGTTACATCTTTCTGTAATGCTTTATATTCATCTGTAATGTCACCGTCAACAAGATCAAATAATTTTAACCACTTGCCATCAGCAATTTCAGTATCTTTTGGAATGTCAGTAGTAGCAATATATCCACTACTAATTTTGCCAACTTTATTAGTTACAATATCTAATTTTGTATAACTTAAAGTTTTGTCCCATTGACCTTTCGGAGTCATAAACACTTTTCCGAGATTTTTTGTAGCCATTAATATCCATCCTCCTTTACTTCGTTTTGTAATAAATATCCATTTTGTATATAATAAGTAGGTGAGTAAGTTTCCAATGTGCCTGTTGCGAAATTAATCCAAATATCTTCAACTTCCTCAGAGTCACTATCTTCAATCTTAACAATATCCATAACATTTTCATTTTCATCTTGAAAACATTCAAATGACATTGTAATTTCGGCAGGAGAATCATCAGAAGAGAATTGAATTTCCAATTCACGTTTAGGACAACATTTGTATGCAATAAGACGCATTCCAACATCATTGCCATCTTCATCCTTATTAGTAGTTATCATCTGAATATAATAGACAGAAGAGTAATTACGATTATTGAATGCAATACGTTTCACTCCATCTGTTTTCTTCTCAAGATAACCAACGACATAAGTTTGATCAACTTTAATATCAGAAGTTATTTGCGAGGTAAATGTATTTCCTGCAACAGAACCTTGTATTTCTTGTCCTGTAAAATCATCTTCTGTATATACAAAAACACTCCCCATAATAGGAGAGTGTTGTAAAGTCAATTTACCATCTACAGAAGCAGTGATATTTTCACGTCTTACAAGAAGTGCATCGGTTAATACTTGCCCACCATTCAATAGAGAATATACTTTAAATGGATGTACTTGAAATGTAATATCAATATTACCTTCAAGTGGAGATTCAAATTTGATAGCTTTTGCGCCTTTTCGATTGGCAAAAACAGCATCAGAATTAAATCCATATGTTGTTGTATTACAGAAGTCAACACGCATTATAGGAGCTTTAGTATAATAATCTCGGATGTCTAAATCGCAACACATACGATTTGCCATATTTTTGTCCATGATTATTTACCTCATTATTTCCCTGTGTCTGTTTTATCTTTTTCATTTTGTTTGATAATATCCCTCAATGTTGGGAGTGCATTATCAATCTGTTCATCAATCCATTTAACAAGTTCCTCTTGATTTACAACTTTTGCCAGAATAGGATATTCCTTATAGATCTCACTGATTACTTCACTACGCTTGATACTTCCTGCCTTTTCCCATTCAGCATAATCTTTTTCAGCTTGGGTAATCAGCTTTAAGATATTTTCGGAAATCTGTTTCTTAGCAATTTCAATTTTCTTGTCTGTGGAGAGTTTTGAATATGATTCAAATTTTTTCCATAGAGTTAAAGCCAAACCAATAATAACTAAGATAGTAGTCCAATTATCATTGATTAAAGATAAGAAGTTTTTGATACCATTTAAAATATCCATACGAATCCTCCTTTAAAATATATAATTAATTGTGTATAAGCATAGACAAGAGTGTTTACAACACATTGTCTAACCAGTATATTTTGGAATATTTCCAGATTAATTTACACTTCTTTGCATTAACTTTCTTACAATGTTTTGTAGGACTTTGAAAATTTATTGCATTTTGTTTTGGATATAACGCAGTTACATATCCTCTATGTGTTTCTCCATTTTTAAATGTATACTCCACTAAATCTCTATGCTTAATCCCTAAAACATTATCTGTTTTTGCTTTGCTTTGTCTACGCATAGGTTTAATAGTCCATTCTTTTACATTACAGGCATCTGATTGCAAACCAGTTATACAAATAGCATCATTAGCATGTGATTTCTCAATATTCCAATCAATACGTTTATTAGCTGTGTCTCCCCCAGTAGTTAATATTAATGTTCCTAATTCAGATAACTGTTCTCTTAACCATTTTTTGCCAATCATTACATGCTGTGCATAATCAAGATTCTTATTATCTGTAGAGCTTAATATAGAAAAATATCTATCCATATATAATTCTTCTTGTCCTTCTGTTCTTTGATGACATTTTTCACATAATGAAATTAAATTGTCTAAAGTATTTGAGCCATTTAATCTTCTGGGCTTGATATGATGAACTTCTAACCTGCAATTAGACTTTCCACATTCCATGCATTTACAACCATCTCTTAAAATAACCGCTTTGCGGATATTTTCGTCTAATCGATTTGATTGCTGATATTGCCACCGATATGATTTATAGCCATCAGTTAATGCTCTTATATCAATAGTTACATCTTCCAATGAATAATTTGCTATATTAATCCATTTGTTAAGTTGCTTTATAACTCTTATAGTAGCTTGACGTTTTTGGAAAATACTTGGCGCTATTCGACCTTTTCGTTTAGAAGATTTTCGATTATTAAATCTTGCTTGTCTATATCTTTTATGGAAGCGATGATAATTCCTATAACCTTTTCTTACTTCAATAAGATGCTTTACATCATTACGCTGCTCAATGGTTCCTTTAAAAACAACCTTATTTTTTGTTTTGCATTTCTGAACTAAAGCTAAACCTACATGAATCCCACCATCATCAATTCCACAACAGATTTCATCTTTGCAAATTTGTTCATCTGAAATTTCCTTTTTTAACTGGATTACCATTGGATATTTACTTACCAATGTCGCTCGCTTCTTACGGATAAGGAACCAAGCTTTTTGTTCTTTTGTTGGTGCTAATTGCTTTCCATTAGCATCTAACACAAAAGCATAATTTGTCATTTCTGACACCTTCCTTTCGGAGAATTTTTCTTCTTGCCAAGGTCAAGTAGAGGACATGTGTTTCCGTGTTATCAATGCAGGACATTAGCATTGTTTCTTAGTTTGCACTTACAGAGCTTCAGACTGAAGATTACATCTAAAGGTGTATCTTGACCTTACTACCTAACATAGTTCATATCTGCAACATACCTTTCGATAGTAGCAGTCACTCAGGCTTGAGACCTATCATTAAGCCATAAATAAAAGACATAATGCGTCCACTTTTATCTATGTTTAAGTATATATCTCTATACTTTTGATTACTTAATGGTTAGCCCTTGTGTTATTTATTATCCAACAGCATCATCACTGTCGGTTTGTTCATCAACGGTAGAAGAGTAGTCTGCTTGTTGTGACATAGCCATATCATATGTAATGCCGCCTGTTGTATTCTCCTTGCTAGCTTTTGCATAATACGCAATGATCGTAGGAATTAGTGTACAAGGAACACCAATTAATGCGTACATATAACTTGTATCACTTGTAGTAATAGCCATATATTCACTAAAACAAAGTATCTGAATACAAATTATGAATACAATAAAAAGCACAATTTTACTTGTGCTTGGTTTCTTGAACTTTGGTAATCTACTCTTTTTCATCCGATGAAGTTTCCGTTTCATCGTAATATTTTTATTACGTTCTTTTATTTTTGCTTCTTTCTGTTTATATTCTTGTTCTGTCATTCTGTTTTATCCTCATCTTTACGACATAAGAAGTCCATTAAGGCAAACATATCCTTTGGAGTTAATACATCATATTTTGAATCATCATAGTCAAATGTAGACTCATCAATGTAAAATCTTCCTACTTCAACCTCAAGAGAGAGTAAGTCATTGATTTCCTCATACATCTTATTGGCAACATCTTTATCATCAAGTTCTGGAATACCAGATTTATTTACAACAACTTGCCCCTCTTTATCTTTCTTAAAATGATCTGAATAAGATTCATATGTTTTTTGCAGAACATCAGTATAATCCTTATATTCCTTGTTGAAGTAATTCTGATTCTTAATGATAGCGAAACTAATTTTTGCAGGCAATTTCATATCGCCAAATTTATTTAGAAAGTTAATTACATTAATGATTTCAATATTTCTATATTTCATATAATTTCTTCTCCTTGATTTTGTGTATAATAAAACAGACTACAGAAATTAATCCATAGTCTGTCATTGTAATTTATGTGATTATATTCTATTCAGCAGTATCTACTAAGCTATACACATAAGTTTCAAACTCTGTGAAATCTTTCAGAACTGATTCTTTATTCGCTTTGAATGCTTCGCCATCTTGAATAGATTTATTAATAGAAACATCACCATTTTTACTTACAGATGCGTTTGCATAAGCTACGTTCTTCTGATTTTCTGCATCTCCAACATAAATATTTGCATTTACGTTAGTTGTTGTGTTAATTTTAATCATGCTAATTCCTCCAATTTTTGTTTTATGATTGCAATTTCTCCTTGTAATGAGAGAATAGTGTTTTTTAGTTTTTGGTTGTCTTGTGTGAGAGAGTCAATACGATGATGAGCTTTTTGTGTCATATGAGTGTTGAGAGAAATGAACTCATCATAAGATAAAGAGTATTCTTTAAGTAATCCTTTTGAATTTGGCTTATCGTATGTGGTGCAATTAACTAATGATGAATCTTCACTAGAAATTCCATTTTTTATTAACGATTCTTGAATTTGCTGGGCTATAAATCCATAATGAATATTATCTCCTAAATCATAACCATCATAATAATTATATCTATAAGAAACGCCTTGGAAATTCATATATGCTTGTTCTATTTTATTATCATAAATACAAATATCATGTTTAACATTTCTATCAGAACCTTTTTTCAAATTTCCATACATAACCGTACCTGTAAACCATCCATTTTTCCAAGGTTCTGTTTCAAGACCAATACTACATCCGCTTGTGCTTCCACACATTAATCCACTACCTACAGTAATGGTTTTACTTCCATTTGAAATACTGTCATGTGTATGAGTAGAAGAAGCAGTACTATCGACAGAAATAGTATTTCCAGAAATAGTAATACCTGTACCTCCATAATACGTTGTTCCACCACCAGAACTTGTTGGTAATTGTACGGAGCTTAATTGAGAACCATTATTGTTATATAAGTATAAATATCCATTAGAAACATCTATTCTACTTCCAAATGCCTCTTCGACCCAACTTGTAGTAGCAGCTCCAATACTACTTGCCGTTATGTTTATAGATACATCTGATGCACCTTTCCATGAACTTATCTGAGGAGTTCCATCTAGTTTAATAGTTAATCCACCTGTAATAGACGAACCACTACCAGAAGATGAAATTGTTTTCCAACCAAGATTGCCTTCATTATCCATAACTAAAAAGTTTGTATATGATGTTTTCTGACTAACACCTTTAAACATAATAGAAGAACCACGTAATACAGTTTTATATCCAGTATCTCCCATAATAACAACATTTTCACCAAAAGTACGGTTACTTGAATCAGTACAATAAATACCTGTAACTTCTTTATTATCTGTGTTAACAAGATCCCATCCGCAACCATTAGACATATGAAGCGTTCCATCAATCGGGTTTTCGACATATCTATATTCATCTTTAGAAGTCTTAGTTAAACTAATTTGATTGTTTACAATTTTAATACCAGTGCCAGCAGTATAACCACCACCACTTGCGTCAATAGCAGCTTTAATAGCAGCTTGCGTCATAGTACCATCAGTATTAGATCCTGTACTAGAATACAATTTCATAATACCAGCAGTAGAACTTGTAGCCTGATTTGTGTTTAATGTATAAACTGTTCCATCTTCTAGTGTAATTTTATATGATCCAGTTTCTCCACCAGAATAAGTATATCTCCATAATTGATTTATATTATTTCCATAGTTACCATGTGAACTTTCTGGATAATTACTACCTGATAATTCTGTTACGGGATAACTTGGGAAAGAATCTGATGTTGTAGAAAGAGAAGGAGACGATACATTTGCTGGTGTAATAGAATCAATTGAGAATCCATAAAAAGAATCGGTTACATAATCTGTTCTCCAATATAACCAAAATGTTGTGGACGGAATACTAACAGTAGTTCCACCAAATGAACCACCTAATTTTGAAAGAGCTATTTTTCTTCCATTCGATTCATAGAAAATTTGAACCCAGTCATAGCTTGTGGATTCTGTTTGACAATTACTATTAAAAGTAATTTTAAGTCCATTCGCAGATGTTCCACCAGAAGTGATAGAAGCTATTCCTCGTCTAGATGATCCGCTACTGGTTAACTGTTTCCCATTTAGCCATAGTTCACTTGCATATATTTTATTCCAAGGGGCAGATGTACTTCCTAAATTACAAGTACCACCAGCACCTATCATATAATCATCAATATTAGTATACGATGTAACATTATAAGGAGTGAATGCAGGAACGCTATCATTACTAATGGCAACACACATATTTTTATCCTTATTAATAAGAACCGTATGGCAATGACCAAACCCTTTATATCCTAACGTAGTACTCCAATTAATGTCAGAACTTGAATGGGAATGTGATCGTGCGGCGATCCCTAAATTAGATAATGTATTATTTCCACTTACTAAAGTGTGTCCATTAATTTGTGGTTTGTTAGTGAGAGAACCATAACTAGATGCATTGCCACCTTCGGTATTATTGCCATCTCTATATCCAACATTTCCACTACTATCAATAACAAGATATCTAGTTGAAGATTTTGCGGATATTCCAGAGAATCTAACTGTATCTCCGTTTGCATACAGATTTTTAGTCCAAACTTGCATCCATTTATGACTTTTTGTTCCAAGTTTAATTGTTTCATCGTAAGTCAATGCACTATCATTTACATCGCCTGGAATGAAACATAATCCGCTATCATTAGCAATTTGTAGTCTTACGGAAGCAGGTGTATCTTTACTTATAGTTGTAAGTTCGACATATGTCGTGTCTTGATCGGTGACACAATTCACAGAAGAATAGTTATTTTGTCGGTTGCCTGTGTTAAAATACTGTGAAGCCACAATGGCTCTTCGAGAAAATTTAGAATCACTAGACGTTTTATCTATAAACGCTGCCCAAGATTTAGAATCATTTCCAATGTATAAATCTACATATCCATCGTTTGGCTCCCAATTATCACCACACCATATGGCTTTTATAGATTTTCCTAAGCCACTCGCATATATCTTATAGCTGTCTTTTGCATAAATTGAAGTAGCATTAATATCACCTGTAATAGTTGCACCATTCGCACTTAACTTTCCACTTGAATCAACAGAAAAATTGTTTCCATATGATAAAGATGATGGACTAATTGTTGAAAAACTACTTGACAATATATTATTTGCAAGCGTAAATCCACCAATTTTACCACTCTGAATATCTACGTCAGTAAAAATACCAGAAGTAGCAGTAATATTACCAGTAATTTCCGCACCTGTAGCTTTTAGCTTACCGTCTGGTGTAATCTCAGCAGAATATTGACTTCCATTCTGAGTAATCATTAAATGTCCACCTTTAATATTTGGTGAAATTACCCACTCACTGTTAATCTGAGTATAACCTACATTATTTTTAAATTCATTTAATGCTGAATTGTCTGTATAGCTGTTTTTCTTTTGCCAATCATTAATACTAAATAACGTTCCATCAGCTTTAGGATTTATACAAGTAAGAATTTCATTCCTATATTCATTTGGATGTTCTGCATCAATATATATACCATTTTCACCAACAAACCATAAATCCCCTTTGTTATAAGGTGTTTTTGGGGTATCAGTAAATATCTGTGCTTTTTTATCAATAGTATTCCAAACTTCATCTGGTATATTCCCTGAAACAGCATCCCATTTTGAACCAGTATACATGAATGTTTCATTTGTAGAAGTGTTATACCATAAATCACCAATATGTTTAGTCTTATCTGCATCAGTCCATGAAAGAGAAGGATCTTCACTTTGTCTATATGTTTCGATTTTCCCATCTATCTGATTTTGGATATTTCCAATATCTGTTTTATATGTGTTATTTAAAAATGTAGATAAGCTAGAATCATCTGTATATTTATTTCTCTTTTCCCATTCAGTAGAATCGAAATTTCCAGTGGCTCTTGCTTTTATACAAGTCATAATATCTGATGTTTCATTGTTAAACCATAAATCACCAACATTATAAGGAGGGATAGGTTGCACAATAAATATCTGTGCTTTCCCATCAATTTTATCAAACACATCATCTGGTGGATTAGTTTTAGTTTCTTCCCATCCATTTACACCATAAATATAGGTTTTCTGATTTTGGGTATCATACCATAAGTCACCTTGGTGTCCTTTTTTATCAGCAGTCGTTTTCCAATCAATTGATGGATCGGTTCCTTGATACCATGTCTCTGCTTTCTTATCATTTTGCTTTTCAAGATCAACAATTTTATCTGAAAATTCTTTTTGTAAAGTACCCATAAGAGTATCAAGAGTATCTTTCACAACGACATTTTCTGTCCCTGTGACACTATCCCATGCGATAGAAGCATTTCCTGCTAATCTGATATTTCCATTATCATCAATGTATAACTGTCTTTCGTAAGTTACGTTACCTTCATCATCTGTAATTTCCTTACGAATTGTAAATACATTTTTGTTCATAGTATTAGTAGTTACAATGATTCCATCTTTAGCCATTTCAATAGATTTCTCCTCATTGTAAATACCTACTTCACTTGTAAGGATTAAATTACTCACAAGAGTATCAGCGATAACACCATAAGATTCCTTATATGTTTTATCCTTTGGATCATAATAAATAAAATTTCCAATACCAGCTCTTGCAGTTTTCCAATTATCGTCAGTGATATAAATTCCATGATTAATAATTTTTAACTGTGAATCTGTATAATCAGAAATAATATCATCATACTCACGACATAATAATCCATGCTCATCCCATGTGATATCTTGGTTATCTGCATTGCTAACGATTTTTGTATTAGTCATACTTAAACCTTTAGCAATCATTTCGTTCATTTTATTCTTGAAATTGGTATTAATAGTAGACTGCCTAACTACACCACTATAGGACGTAGCCATCTTTGAAGAATTTGACAGAATACTTTCCAAATCAGTCATTCCGTCTGGCGTAGAAATAACATCAGAAAATGTTACACTGATATTTTGTGTATCAGAAAAATCAATTTCATATTCGACAATTCTTAATTGATATACTTTATCGTCAATTCCAACACAAATCCAATTGCCGTTTTTAAAGTTATTTGTCACAGGCTCAAATTCTTTCATTCGTAAGAAATTCTTAATTGTTCCTGTAATAGAATGTTGGAGAGAAGCAGATTTAAATAATTCTTTCGTAGCAACTGTAATAAACTCAATTGCATTTTTCATTAAGTCTGTATTATTGAGTCCATCAGAAATGTAATTATCGTTAGAAAACTTATCCATACGGATAAATGAGCTAAATTCTTTGTATAAATCAATTCCAATGTAATTCTTAAAATTTAACGCATCTTGTACTTCTGTGATAATTCTTTCAATTTCAATCTGAACACCATCTTGTACAAGCTGATTCTGGTTATTGTATTTTCCTTCAACAGTATACAATTCATTTTCACGTACTTTAATCTCATCTTGAATTGTATTCATCTTATTATAATAAGGAATATATACATTCTCATACAGAACTTTTGTATTTATTCCATATATACTTGATGTACTGTTTGAAGAAATTCCTTGTTGTACCATCATATCAATACAAGATTGACAACACTTTTGGAATATTTGCAATGTATTTAAACAATATTTTTTCAACTGTGATTTAAATACAGTCATATCTTGTTTGAATAATCCTACAATATCGTAATAATTTTCATCTGAACGAGCAAGTATAGAATCTATACGTTGTTTTACATATGACTCATAGTTTTCATTAATGCTGATTGATACAAATTGAGAAGTAAATTTATCATCTTTATCGGCATAATTCTCTAAGTTAAATTTACCCTTCCATACATTATTAGACAATGTAGTATTTGTAACTGTAACTTTGAAAACGCCTTTGACAATAGACTGTGCCAACATAACCATAATATTATCAGCAGTAGACACAGATAGATTTTTAAGAGAAGTAGTAGAAGCAGAAGATGGGAGATTAGCCATCAAATATTCGCCCTGTGATTTTGCGTTATTGTCTGGCTTATCGACTGGTGGCATTAACTTATTTCTTAAAAGTTGCACCATATCAATCGTATCAAAATAAATACGCATCAACTTTGGATATCCAACAATAGGATTCTTAATCTCTGTATCTTTTAAACTTTCTTCATAAGTTTTATATTTATTTACAAGTGCATTATAATTTGTCACAAAAGAATCATTTATAGTAAAATTATAATCAGATTGATATTTTTCATATAAGGCATCATAAGACTTTAATTTTTCTTGCAATTCTAATGACATTTCTTCTCTTGTTTCATCTGGGAAGTAGTAGATATAATCTGTTCCATTAGGATTACATGATCGAATAGCAGCGGTCATTAAATCATCACCTGCTTCAAGTTTCATGCAATTCTTTACAGAATCAGTATCAACAGAATATGTAATCTCATCAGCAAGATTATCTCTTGAAATGAATACATTTGTATATTCTCCATATCCTAATATGATATTTGTGCTTCCACATTTAGGACATTTATGAACAAATGTATCTCTATTTCCACAATCTACACAATTTGCTTCCAAATCATATACAGAAATTGTTCTTTCTGGCTTTCCATTTTCATCAGAACCACATCCAAATATAAATAAACAATCAAGTTCTTCTGAAACTTCTTGGAATGCATCATAAATTGATGTATCATCAAATGTAAAAGTTCTCTGTAAGTTCATCAAACTTTTATCAATGTGTTTAACTTTATAATGTGGTGCTTTATCTGTGAGTAATCTATCCATCAATGAAGCTTCTGGATGATCTGGATTATAAAATGTTGTGGGTATTTTATAGTCTTCTCTAGCGATATCTGTTTCAGTATTAATCTCAATTCCATATAACATAATTTGAGATAATTCGGCTTCACCAAGAGATATTCCCGAAACTTTCTTAACATTTTCATCTTTCTCATTTACTTCTACATGAATTTCATACCACATATCCCATTCTGGAATCCAAACTAATTTAAAATCTTTGATATCATTCCAAAATTTTATAATATTGTCATCCATTTGCTTATATGCAGTAAATGTAAATTCAGATGCTTCTTTCATGGAATGCTTTGCAGTAATATCTATAATATTTGTAATATTGCCAAGTTTTTCACCATTTTTCTTAGCAAGAACAAAACTAATATCCTCTACGTTGCCAGAGGTGTCCATTCTTAATTTATGTACATTCATTTTTAAAGTCCAACTCCTTTCGCAACAGGATAGTATTTAATTGTAATTTCACATGGGATATTTACAGAAATGATATTTTGATTATTCTCATAAGAGTTTGCAATTCTAAAGAATACAAAATTAAAATCATTATATAATTTATGAGATGAGAGAGAAGTAGATATGTTTAAATTCTCATCAGCAGAAATAACTTCATTTATAGAACAATTCTTAATTACAGTTGTGCGATTTTCGACAGAATTAATAATTTTTAAGTCACCACTTGAAAGACATTTAATCTGTATATACGGATAAATATACCCTATATCATCTGACTCATCTATAATAGTGAATTGTTCATTAGCCTTAAATGTATGTGTGATTGTTTTACAATCCTGTGTCGCAAATGGTTTACCCATTGTAAATGTCAATTCAAAGCCAATTACTTGTCCGCAAAATTCAATTGTTTCAATATTAAAACTTCCTTTAAATAGCATAGTTTGATTTTCAGATGTGATTATTTTTAAAATGTGAAACCCATCGTTTCTATTAAGCCATCTATACACAAAACGTTGTTCATCAGTGGTGAAATATTTGTTTCCCCGATTTAATTGCATATAAGGATCTTTACAAATTTGAAAAGTAAATTCACCTGCTTCATCATATCCAGAATTAACCAAGACAAATTCTTTTCCATTTCTCATAGATGTTACGTCAAAATTTATCTTAGAACCATAATCCACTGTTTCATCATCACTTGAATCAAATGAACAAACTACAATTCCTTTGCTTGAAGCTAAAGTTCCATCATATTCAAAATCTAATGCTTTCATACTTCACCACCTTTACCATTTATTTTCTATTTATCTTACAAGCCATCTGGCAAGTTTATATTTCCATGTGTCACCTTTATTAATTGCAAGTGTAATTTCTTTCATCAGTTTTACATCTTGAATAAGTAGTTCATACTGTGTTTTAACTTTTACAGTTTCAATAAAAAGTTCATTCCACTGATGTTTGAGATCTTTGAGATATTTTTTATCCATATCAGATATTTGAGCAGATTCATTCTGTTCTATATCTTTTACCTTCTCTTGCAATTCATGAATCTTATTTTGTTGTTGTTTTGCAACATCTTGTTTTATACTTTTATCAAGTAAATCTCGTACAGTTTTATCTGACATTTAATTACCTCTTTCTATATAAAAAGAGACTACCAATCATAGATAGTCTCTTAAGTGTAAAATTTGTCGAATTACAATTGACACAAATATATTCATTTTACAGTATCTTTTGTTATTTTTACTATAGTTTACGGAACTGTTAGTAGTATTCTTGATACTTACATAGTTTGTATTCTTAATAAGAAATGCAAAAAACGACCGCCATAGCTCAGATAGCGATCGTTAATGCGTTGAATATTTAATTTATTTAGCCATAACCTTCCAAAGTTTTAAATGAGAACTACTCCGATGAAAGAGTAGTCCCCTAAAATTAATTTCTATACTTATATTTAGCCAAAGAGCTTCCACCCCTGATTCTATCAATAGTCATTGCTTTAATGGCTCTTTCAGCATCTTTATTGTTGACAAGTTCTCTAACGAATGCTTTAGAATCAATCACATTTGGAAGTGTACATTGAATTGTAACACCTCCAACATCAACACTACTAGAATTATCAACATTCTTCACACCAAACTTCTCGCCATCACTATAATCACTCAAGAATGAACCAGGATTACCCATGAAGTCCCATAAGTTCTTAGTCATATCTGCATTCAGCACAGAAACATCTCTACTTAATGGAGTCAGAATACTACCATCATTTCTGACAATAGCTTCTTCGCCCTGTTCCTGTGTCCAAGCTAACTGGTCATTCGGAACTCTCATGATACCAGAAGCATAGCCTTTCAACTGATTAAGTTTTACCCAACCAAGTTCAGTACCATCCGTAGCATCAATAGCATATGGATATTTAGAACCCTTATTGATTCGTGTAATCTTAACTTTCTTGCCAAGATACATATTACCAGACGCACCAGAACCATCAGATGCTTCATAATATCTACCAGAAGAGAAAGTAACTTTATCACCAACTTCAGCTTTATTACTACCTGTCTTGTCTTTATTTGGCTTCTTCTTTGGTTCATCAGGATCAACCAGTACCGCATCTCTAATGGATTCATCATCACTAACTTTTGGTGGATCTGGTGTTGGATTTCCTTCTGCAACGTTATCTTTATCTGGTTTTTGTTCTACTTCTTCAAGAACTCCTTCTGTTTTAGTAGGTTGCTGTAACATCTGATCTGCTTTAGCAATCCATTTTTCAGCCATAGCATTGATAGCATCAATCATATCTTTCTGTCGATTATAGACATTTTCAATAGCAGAATTAACACCTGTTAATTTACTAGAGAAGTCATCACCGTACTGAGAGATAATACCACTCTGACTTGTCCAGATGGTCTGCATCTCACCAGATAATGTGTATCCAACATTCTTAGATTCTGTCTGTAATGTCTGAGAAATATTAGATGAATTACTATTGATACTTGCGATAGCATCAGAAATCAGTACGTCAACATTATCCATTCTGTCATCAAGAGCTTTCTTGTAGTCCTGTTTGAGTTCATCAAGAAGTTTCTTCTGGTCAGAAATATATTTGTCATACTGAGTTTCTTCCATATCATCCTGTGCAGATTTCAAATCCTCTTTGAGTTTCTGCAATTTGGCTTTATTCTCTTCGGAATTATCACCTTGCAGAGAAGATAACTGTTTCTGTAAAGAAGCAATCTTTTCAGATTGTTCACCAATTTTCTTTCTGTACTCGTATAAAGATTTTTCACTGTCAAGGCAATCAAGATACTTGTCAATCAAATCGTCCAGAGCATCCAACTGTTTATCAATACCGTCCTGAATCAAATCCTTGATAGAATCTTTTTCATTCTCAGCAGATAAGATAGCTTGTTGCTGTGCGTCAATCAGTTCATTCTTACGGTCAATGAGTTTCTGATTATTAGGATCGTTGGCAAGTTCCTCGCTGATTTTCAACATTTCTTCCTTATATTTATCTGCTTGCGCCATATAAGTATTATAGTTGACACCATGCAATCCCATAGTAGCAAGACCTTGTTCTGTCATATTGCCATCTTTGTCATACATATCCTTGTGGCTCATAAGGTCAATAAGAAAATCTGACTCACTGGTAATACGACCGATAGCATCCTGTAACTGGTCAAACTGTTCCCATTTAAGGTCACGAATAGATGCTTGAAACTCAACCACTTTGTTTTGTGCTTCTTTAAGACTAATCGCAACTTGGTCAATCTCATTCTGCATCTCATAGTATTCTTCTGTACCTTCTTTGATCTTACCATCCTGTACTGCCTGTGCAAAGTTACGTTTCATTGCGATATACTTCTGAGACAAATTGTCAACAATTTTCTGTTGCTGTCCAATCTCTGCTTCGTAGAATTTCGTACTCAGATTGTAACCCTGTGTCTGCATCCTATCCATGTATGCTTCATACATAGAGTTTCTGTTTTCCCATTGAGAAGTAAAGGAATCATAATAGTTTGCAATATTCTCAAGTTTCTTCTTTGCATTTTCTACGATAGACTGTGCGTATTCTGCCTGAGATTGTGCTGCTTCACTGGTTGCTTTATCCAAAGCTTCCTGTTCAATCCGAAGTTTCTTGCTTAAATCCGTAGATTTCTTGACTTTTTCATTATAGTCTTGAATCCATTTCAGTACTTTAGGATCAGTGATACCTTTTGTGCTTACTGTTTTACCTGCCTTTAATGCCTTTCGTTGAGTTTTATTCAACTTAGACATGACAGTTTTATTGTTCAGAAGTTTCTTCTGAGATTTCGTTTTATCAGCATCAGCAATGTCATATCTATTTTTTGCCTTCATATAGCTATCACGAGTCTCTTTTAAAGCTTTCTGACGATGTTTGTTCTGTTCCTTGAGATTCTTAGTTTCCTGTGTAAGAAGCATATTCTGGTATACATATGATTTCTTACCTTTTGTTGTCGCAAGAATCTGTTGTTCCTTAGTAGAACCTGCATATAACTTATCTTTGTTTTTCTGAGCCTTGGTCAGATCATCAAGGGCTTTTTCGTCTGCTTTTTTAGCATTGTCATATACTTTCTGTGCAGAAGCTTTCTCTTTTGCATCAGCGTTATATGCCTGTGCCGTAGACTTCAATATATTTGACATTCCAGAAGTCTTAACAGTTTTGCCTGCCTTAACCTTGGAAGCAATAGTATTACCTTGTTTTAAAGAACTGTTATATGATTTCGCATATTTTAGTGCAGAACCTTTCAGTCCCTTTGTATTAACTGCTTTACCTTCACGAATTGCCTGTGCAATTGCATTATAAGTAGCTTTATTTGTACTAGACTTTGCGGCACTTTTCAGTTTCTTGCCTATGGATTTTGCCTGTTTCTCGCTTGCCTTGATAAGTGTATTTCCTGTAGACTCTGCATCAGCCGTAGCAGATTTTAAAGTCTTACTTGCTTTTGCACGAGTTTTCTTAGTTGCATTTCTAGCAGTTTCAGCCTTATCAAGCTTCTTCTGTGCATTGCCTAAACCAGGAATGTCAACCTTAATCTGATTCTGCATTGCTGCGATTGCAGATCCACCCAATGAAACAGTATCAGAAACAGCATTGAGAGATTCAAGTTTAGTCTTTAATCTGTCAATCTTTTTCTCTGCCTTTTCCGTAGGCATATTTACGATTGTTTCATATAATTCCAGAAGTTTGTTGTTTAACTCCTGTACTGTGTCTTTACAATCTTGTGCAGAGTTATAATAAGTTTGGAAACTTTTAATATCTTTTGCTAACTGTTTGCCAGAGTCAGAAGATGTATCAATTTCCTCAATTGAGAATGTACCATTGATTACCTTATTCTTATAGTCGTCACTAATATCAACAGAATTAGCTTTATTCATATAAGCAGTATAACCCTGTTCATTCGCCTTGAGTTGCTTTTCAACTGCTTTGACCTGTCTTTTGAGAAGTACAGTTTTGAAAGTAGAAGATATGTAGTCCGTAATCTGATTAGATATACGTTCTACAGATTTTGCAAATTTATCAAGTTTAGTTTTTACCCAGTCAAATGCTTCTGTAGAATCTTTTGCAGATTTAGTATTATCTTCTGTAGCGGATGTATCGTCTTTAACAGCATCAGTATGTTGCTGAGTAGCAGAACTATCAGATGAACTAGATGATCCAGATGAAACCGATGTTTTATGTGTATCGTGATAAAAAGAACCTCTAGTACCTGCGTGAGCAGGAGCGAGAGGTAGTGATAAGTCACTTAAACTTCCTTGTGCATATGCTCTAGCATGACCTGGTGTTGCACCACGTTTCAATAAATCCTCTGTCTGAGAAGCAGAGAAGATAATGTCACCTTTTTTAAGATTCTCAAGATGCGCTCCACCAGGAATTAAACTCCATTGTCCATCACGCACAATAGATTCTGTTCCTATTTCGTTAACAAGAGCTTTTTCATCTTTTGGTAATGATACACGACCACCTGCATAAGCCGACAAATCACTAAGGCTACCTTGAGCATATGCTCTAGTTTGTCCAAATGTACCAGCGGCTTTACCTGGTTTAGCAACACTTCCTAATGTATAGTTAATTACACCAGTAGCAACCATACCAGTAGGAGTAGCGACATTGCCTAAATCATAATTGATTGTACC
>OLOZ01000663.1_pt1 | contig 28916 bp, 26 predicted proteins | sample 1673021 | NCBI WGS metagenome assembly OLOZ01 (sample SAMEA3136747, study PRJEB25190) | human gut metagenome | biome: human gut; feature: human-associated habitat; material: faeces | place: Austria | collected 2013 | reverse complement strand
ATTAGGATATAAACATCAGCCCAACAAGTCGGCGGCCTTCCGCATGACGCCCTTGCGCTTGGCTGTGCTTCTTACGATGCGTTGCGTCAGATCGTGGGCGTCATCGGCCAGGCCAACCCTCGCCGACTCGATAGCGGCCGCCTCGAATGCCGCTTCCAACGAACTGGCCAATTCCTCAAGAATCTTCGCAGCCACTCGCTTCGGCTGGCGCATATCCTGAGCATGATGGGTTTTATGCTTCTCGTACTTCTCCCCCGAATTGAGGCCGATAGCTTGGCAGAAGTCCTCCTGGTGCACCCGCCGCAACACCTGGAGCGCGCCGTCGCCGGATCCCTCCATCATCTCGCGATCGTAGCGACGAACAATGAAAAGAGGGTGCTCGCCTAAGACAATAGCCGTCTCGGGAACTTCGAACCCCATAGCCCGCGCTGCTTCCATGCAAATAAATTCGTTGGAGGCCAGAAGCGGAAAACGATCGGCTATCTGAGGCTTGATGATATGGCTCGACGGTGCTCCCGCCAATGGCGCAAACCAGCCCTTGTCCAAAGGAGCACGATCGTCATGAAAAAGCGCGATCTTCTCTTGGCCTCCAGCAAGGGATAGGCGATACTCCGCGCGAAGTTGGGCGATGGCGCCGTACGGGTAGCAAACGATTTCCTCAAGGGTGTTTGGGAGCGGAACATAGGCCGCCTCCCCTGGCAAATCACAGCTATCACCCTCTTCCAGTATGACGACATCGCCGGCACAATCCTTGCCGAGCACGCGAATGAGTTCCATAGGTCGCATGGCCGACACATGGAACTGACGCGCCACCGCCTCGCGAACATCGTCTTCGGGGAGAAGGCCCTCAAAGAACGGCATCGCCTCATAGCCCGTGTAGCGACGAGCTGAAAGCGGCAGCAACAGGGACAGCGGCACAGCAGATGACGACTTCAGATAGGCCTCCATCATAGGTAAAACCATAGAACGGCTCGCTGTCGCCCTTGTCGAGAGCGCCAACTAAGACGCCCCCTTGAAGCACCTTGAGCGACTCGCTCATCGCGCCCCTCCTCTCACGTCGATACTCAGGTCAAGTCCGAGCATAGAAGCCACACCGAGAGCCTTGCCGAACTGAATGGCCTCCTTGCCATTCTCCAAATCGGAAATGAAACGCGTGCCGCACCCGCAATAATCGGCCATCTGTTGCTGCGAATAGCCGAGCTCTTTGCGACGCGCGCGAATAGCTTGTCCGAGGACCTCCGTCGAGTTAATGCGCATAATGGTCTCATCACCTATCGGGAATATCTGGTGTTCGTGAACTATATCATTCCCGATCGGGAATGATATGGAACTACTAATTTTAGTCAGCCAGCTATGCCCTATCGCCGACGAGCCCTATTCTTCCCCGTCGTCCAGGTAGTTGCGCAGGGCCTGCATGCGGCGATCCAGCTCAGCGGCGGTGTCGGCCAGATCGGCCAGCTCCGCGGCCACGGCGGCGGCATCCTCCTCGGCGAGGTCCTTCTTATAGCGCAGCTGGTGCTCCAGCGAGGCCCAGAAGTTCATGGAGATGGTGCGCAGCTGCACCTCCACCTTCACGCAGCGCTTTTCGCGTTCCAGGAAAATGGGCACCTCGACGATGAGATGCAAGCTGCGATACCCGCTCGGTTTCGGGGAGGCCACATAGTCGCGTCGCTCGATAAGGGTCACGTCGTCTTGGGACAGCAGCGATTCAGCCAGGGAGAACATATCCTCGGGAAACGTGCACACCACGCGCACGCCCGCCACGTCGTATATGTTCTTCTCGATGGAGTCCACCGACACGGGAAAGCCCTTGCGGACGAGTTTCTTTGCCAAGCTGTCGGTGCTCTTCAAGCGCGATTTGATGGACTCGATGGGGTTGCGATCGTGTTGCAGGCCGAACTCGGCATCCAGCACGCGGAACTTCGTCTCCACCTCCATCATGGCGCACTCGTAGTAGGTCATGAGCCGCCGGTAGGGCGCGAAGTTGCGCTCCAACATGGCAGAGAACTCGTCGCTGCCCGCCAACCGCGCGAGCATCTGGTTCGCCAGCTCCTCCCGCTGCTCGTGCAACGCATCTAGCGCACTTTGGCCCAGCGCGCCCTGGCCGTCACGCAGCCGCACCACCGCGTTTTCGAAAGCTCGCTCCGTCAACCTCGCCATAGCCGCTCCCTTTCCCGCGTCATCGTTGGTCCCTTGCTCCTTCCGAGCATGAGACTTCGCTCTCTTTCGCAAGATGATACTTTGTGGCCCCGATATGGCTTGGAAATCACGAAACATCGGTCGAAATCTACAAAATGAGACTTCATATCCTTCAAATGGCTTGAAAACGACGGAACATCGGTCGGAATTTTCAGATTAAGCTCTTTTGTAATACACGACCTGGGAAAACATCATCCTCAGTATTACAAGGAATGCTGAAAACAAGCTCTTCGACCGATGTTTCGTGATTTCCAAGCCATTTCAGCCATTCCGACAAGAAGATCTCCCGCAGAGAGTGAGCTTCTGCGGGAGATCGCACGAATATGGTTAGCGCATAACAAAATTCTGCATCGATCTATCGCGCCGCCACCTCGACCCTATCACGCATTCGTGGCTGCGAAAACTCTACCGCACCTCCGCAGCGGCGGACGGGGCGGCTTCGGCGTCGACGTCCTCAAGATGCACAGAGGCGTGCCAGTTGCCTGGCTCGCCACTTACCTGGTAGACGTAGGTGGCGCCGTCTTTCTCGTAGGTGCCCGTGGCGGCACCGTTAGCGGCCAGCTGGTCAGTCAAGTCGATGGGCTCCACGCCCTCGGGGGCTAAAACCACGTGGCCGTCGGAGGATTCCAGCACCATATCGTCGGCGTTCGGCGAGCCGTCCTCGGCGCCTTCCACCGTGTAGTCGTGAATCTCGTAGGTGGTGCCGTCGAAGTCGCCGCCTTCCGAGATCATGGTCATCTGCACCGCGCCACCCTCGCCGTCGCCCACCTCGTAGGAGACCTCGCCGACCGTGGTGTCGCCGTTCTGGGTCATCTGCACGTCCATCTCCACCGGCTCGCCGTTGATCCACACCGTGGCCTTCTCCACCCAGGTCTCGCCCGTGGCCGCGTAGCAAACGCCGTTGGTGACCACAAACACCCCGAGCAGGGCCGCACAGGTAGCAGTCGCGAACTTCAGCGCCATGCCGCGCTTTTTCGTCTTTTCCATGGGAATGCCCTTAACCTTTCCTATCAGGTCAGCAGAGGCATGGACCTCGCCCATCATGGCTTTGTACTGGCTTTGGTTGCTCATCTTCCCACGCCTCCTTCAGTGACTGTTTCAGTAGCTTCCTTGCGCGGACGAGCCGGGTGCGCACCGTGGGCTCCTTGATGCCCAGCACTTCGGCGATCTCGCGTGTGCCCATGTCCTCGAAGTAGAACAGGTGCACCACGATGCGGCACTTCTCGGGCAGGTCGCCCAAAGCCGCGTACAGCGCCTCGTGGGCCGGCTCGGCGAACGCGGGCTCCTCGAAGGGCGGGGCATCGCCGTCGCGAATCTCGCGCAGCTCCACTCGCTGGCGCCACAGACTCCGCCAGAGGCTCTTGCACTCGTTCACCGTGACGCGAATGAGCCACGCGCGCAGACGCTCATCGCGGGCGCCTGCTCGCTTGGTATCGCAACCAGTTCCGTCCCCTGCAGTGCGCTCGCCGTCACGGCCGCGACCGTGGCCGGCATCGCGCCCGGGATCAGGATCGCCATCACATTCGAGCCACGTCGGCGGCTTCTCGTACAGCTTTAGAAACACCGCCTGCACCACGTCCTCGGCATCGGGCACCCGTCGCGTCTGATTGAGCGCGATGCGGTACACCATGTCGGCATAGGCATCGACGATCTGTCGGTACTGGCGGTTGTCCACAGGTTTCCTTCTCGTCCGTCGGGGAAGGCGACGACTCGCAGCCGCTAGCTTGCCGCCCCGTCGCCGCCTTCCATAAAAGGCCTTTCACAGACAATACGCTTGGGCGCGGCACAATGTGCGACGTTTGGGAGAAATTTTCCCTGACAAAACTCGCCAGAAACGAGGGTGGTATAGAACAAGCAAGGAAAAGGCCGACTCGGGGCCGGCCTTCTTCTTGGGAGGGTGAGGGGCGATGCGCCTTGCGCGCAGTGGTACGCCTTGGGCGCCTTAGCAGTTGCGGGCGGTGAGGTTGCCCGTGGTGATGGCGTTCTGGATGCTCAGCGGCTCGGCGGCGTCGCCAATCACGTGCACGTCGAACTCGCCGGACAGCTCGTCGGCCAGAGCCGTGTTGGGGCTCATGGTGGAGGCATCCACCACGCAGTCGCAGGCAAGGGCGACATCCATGCCGAAGCTGTTCGTGACGACGATCTCGCCGTCGCCCACGCTCTTCAGCGTGCACTCGGGCATGAGGCGGCCGCCGGCGGCGAAGAAGGCGGGCTTCACGAAGGCGTTCAGCATCATGGCCTGACCGGTGCCGAAGGCCTCGGCGGGCTCCGGCGCGATCACCGTCACCTTCTTGCCCTGGGCGATGAGGTAGTGGGCCGTGTCGGTGGCCTGAGCGTTGAACCCGAGCACCGCCACGCGCTCGCCTACCTCGCTGGCCAGAAAGTCGGTGACGCCAATGACCGGCGTGGCGGCCGTGCCCGCAGCCGCCAGCTCCGGCCGTACGCCGCCGGTGGCGACGATAACCACATCGGGGCTCTGCTCACGCACGAAGGCCGCGTCCACCTCCTGGCCGGTGACGACGTTCACACCTTCCACTTCCAGCATACGGGAGAGGTAGTTGCGCAGACGGCCCAGGCTCTCGTGCTTGCCCTTCACCATTTCGGCGAAGTCCAGAAGGCCGCCCAGGCCGTTCTTCTCGTACAGGGTGACGGCGTACCCGCGCTCGGCGGCCACGCGCGCCGCCTCCATGCCGGCAGGGCCGCCGCCGATGACCATGACGTTCTTGTCGCCGTCGGCCGGGCGCACCTCGTAGCCCTCGGGCATGGCATCGGTGAACACCGAGTTGTTGCAGGGATTCACGCGGCACAGACCGCCCAGGCAATTCAGGCAGCGGCAGCAGGGGCGGATCTCGTCGATGCGGCCCTCGCGCAGCTTGTTGGCGTATTCCGCATCGCAGTTGGCCACGGGACGGTGCATATAGATCATGTCGAGCCACCCCTCGCTCAGGGCGTTCTCGAAGTAGTCGGGAGCAAGCGCCGGATCCATGAACACCACGCCGCCCACGGGGATGCTCACGTGCTGCTTCACGTAGCGGCAGGCGCCCATGATGAGGCCGCAGCCGGAGTGCGAGCCGTCGAGCAGTCCGCTGAAGTGGCTGTCGAAGTCGTAGAAGGTGCCGAAGCTGGTGGCGCCGTCGTAGCCGTAGCCGGCGAAAACGCCGTCGTTGACGAACTGAGCCTCGTGGAAGGCGAAGGTACCCAGGCGCAGCTCCAGGGCATCGGCGCCAGCGGCCTCGAGGGCTTGACAGATAGCCACGGTTTCCTCGGGAGTGTTCACCAGCGCGTTGTCGCCGAGAGCGCCGTCGTTCTCCTCGGCGCCGTTCACGAGCACCTGCACCACGAAGTCCGCACCGCAGCGCTCCTTGATGCCGCGGATAATCTCGCAGGCAATGCGCGTGCGGTTCTCGATGGTGGCCGGGCCGTAGGGGTCATCGGCGGCGCGGTCGTTGCCGAAGCGCGAGAAGAACCGTGCGGGCAGGTTGTCGCCGGCGGCATTCAGATCGATGCCGTCGAAGCCGATGGCCTGAAGGCGGGCGGCCCCGTCAATGGTGTCCTCGATGTACGTCTGGATGTCGGCGGCCGATAGCAGGCTGGCCTTGTGGGTCTCGCCCTCTTCGCCCATGTTCTCCCACAGATACACGATGCCCGGCGTGGCCGTCTTCATCTGAATGAGGCACGGCACGTCATAGCTGTGCACTTCGGCGCAGATAGCCGCAAGCGGGCTTTCCTCGATGGTCATGCGCATATCGTTGTCGGCCACATTCACGCGCTTGTCCAGCCGCTCGAGCATGATATAGCTGCCCTCGACGAACACCGCGCCCATGCCACCGGCGGCGATGCGGCCGTGATAGGCCACGGCCTTCTGCTCCTCGTTGGGCACCATGGAGCTGGCCGCCGACTTGATGAGGCGGTTCTTCAGCGTGAGCGAACCGATCTTCAGCTCGGAGAACATAGTGGTGTTGGCGAAGTCCTCGATGCTGTTGGTCGTAAAGTCCCAGTCCTGGGGATTGATCTGCGCGTAGGGCGAAGCGGCGCTTCCCGTCTGCGACAACGCCGGGGACGTCGCATCACCGGACGCCGCTGCCTCGCCGCCGGCCTCAGCCGCACGAGGCTGCGGGGCGCACCCGCCCAGAAGCCCAAGCCCAAGCGCGCTTGCACCCAGGGCCGCCGCGCCTATGCCGCCCAAAAACCCGCGGCGGCTTACCGTTGCTGCTGTTTTCGTCTCTTCCATCGTGCTCATGCGAGCCTCCCTTTCTCTCCTTCGGCACGTTTCCGTTCCGTTTTGCCGCCCCACCCAACGCCGCCGGGATCAGTGCGCTCGCTGCGGCTTGTCGCCGCCTTGGCAAGTGGCCCTGGAGGGCGTTCGCGGCGGGGATGAGGACACGGTAGGACGGAAGCCCAGTTCAACGCATCGACCCGATGGAGGTAATTGCGAAAATATTTCCAGCATCGACCCGTTAGTACGATAGGAACGAGGCGGGGTGAGCGTCTATAATCTAGAGAGAAAGGAGGGGCCCGTGACATTCGATTCCGCGAAACCGCTGGTGGTGGAAATCGGCCTTGGCTGCTATTTCTGGCTGGCGCTGTGCACGCTGCTGTCGGGCGCGCTGTACCCCGCGCTGGAGGTGGGCACCGCTTGTCAGATACCGCTGACACTGTCGTGCGACGCAGGGCTGCTTCTGGGCTTCGCGGGGTGCCTGGCCGTGGCGCAGAGCGGCGGGCGGACCTTCGGGGCATCGAGCCTTGCGGGAACCGACCGCACTTCCGGCGCCGTCGTGCTGCCGTTTCTGCTAGCCTGCACGACGAGCGCCTCCATCTTGCTGCGGGCGGGGATGCTCTTCGAAGATGCAGCGGTACCCATGATCGCGGGCGACGTGCTGCTCGGCGCGTCCTTGGCCGCTGCCGGATACCTCTGGTGGCTCGCCTTTTCCGGCGAACCGCCGCGCGGCGCGTTCCTTCGGCTCGTGCGCGCGCTGCTCGGCGCCAGCATCGCCTTTGTCGCGCTCAGCCTCATGCCGCGCGGCATTCTGCTGCTTTGCGCCTGCTTGGTGGCGCCCGTCGCCATGGGTCTGGGACTGGCGGCGCAGCTCCCGGAAACCAAAGCGAGCAGCAGCAAGGCTCATCCTGGAACCGGCGAAGACAAGACCCCCCCCCTAGCCGCTGACGTGCTGCGCAGCGCCGAAGTCAAAAGCGCGCTTAACGCCGATGCCGCCAGCACCGGCGCCGAAGCCGAGCGGCCCGCGCCCTTGCCCCGCGTGCTCTCGGCCTCCATCGTCATCTCGGTCTTCGTGGCCGATTTGCTGCTCAGCCTGTTCCCCGTGTCGCTCTTCTCGGAGGCAAGCCCGCTTTTCGCGCCGCTGACCGGCGACCCAGCCGCGGCGGTCCTCGGCAACCTCACCGAGCCGGCCTTTATCGCTGCGCTGCTCATCGCCCTGTTTTCGGTCGCCGCCCTTCTGCTTGAAGAGCGCGGGCGCCTGCGCCTCCCGCTCGTGTGCTCCGTGGGATTTTTCGCCGTGGCCGTGGGGTTCGTCACCTTCCCCTACCACCTTCCCGGCGGAGCACCCATCGGCATCGCCGAAGCCGGGCGCGTCATCATTCTCGTCTTCATCATCATGGCGCTTCTGCGCTACTACCAGGGCTGCCCGCCGCAGGCGTGGCTCATCCCCCTCGCCCGGCTCGCGTGCCTGTGCGCCCTGGCCATGGCCGTGGCCGACGTGCTTGTCATGACGCTGTACCTGAACCCGGCCCTCGACCTGTTCGACTTCACCAACCGCACCATCTTCGGCGGCGTTGGCGTCCTGGTTCTGGTGGCACTGCTGCTGGGGCCCATGCCCCATGTCTACGAGGTCGTGCGCCGGGGGGCATGCCACTCGAAAGCCGCAGGGAACAATGCCGAAAATACCGACGAAGGAGCCGAAAGCGCGGCGGCGGTTTCCCTTCAACGCGAGGAGCTGGCCGAAGCGCACCTGGACGCCTTCGCCAGCACCCACCGCCTCTCGCCCCGCGAGCGGGAGATCCTAGGGCTCATCTCGAAGGGCCGCGACGTTCCCTACATCGAGCAGGAGCTCGTGCTTTCCAAGAGCACCGTGAAGACCCACATCCGCCACATCTACGAGAAGTGCGAGGTCTCCTCCCGCCAGGCCCTGATCGACCTCCTGCAGTCGCACCCGGGAGACTGAGGAAGCAGCCTCATTGAGGCCAGCACTCCCCCTACAACGGCGCACGCCGCGTCATCCAGCTCGGCAGCGAGTCGGCCGAGCAGGTGGGTCTCCCTAATCGTCCACCTGCAGCTCGGCGAAGGCGCTCTCGGGGCTGTGCTCGCCGGCATCGTTCACCGAGCGCACGCGCAGCACGTAGAAGCCCGCCTTCGCCGGGGTATAACCGAAGGTCCAGATGGGGTTCTGGTTGTCGTTAAATGCGGCACACAAGACAGGTGGCGTAGGCGGTGATGCCCTCTTCGCGGCCTTCGGGACCCAAGTGCTCGGTGGTGGTGGCCTTCACGCCGACGTTTTCCACCGGCAGCCCCATGGCACGGGCCAGGTTCTCGCGCATCTGCTCGCGGTAGGGAGAGAGCTTCGGGGCCTGGGCGGCAATGACGCTATCCACGTCGATGATCTCGAAACCGCGCTCGCGCACGAAGCGGGCCACTTCGGCGAGCAGCTTGAGCGAGTCGGCGTCCTTGTAGGCCGGGTCGGTGTCGGGAAACAGCTTCCCGATGTCGCCCCCGCGCACGGCGCCCAGCAACGCGTCGGAGATAGCGTGGGCCAGCACGTCGGCATCGGAGTGCCCGTCGAGCCCCTGATGGTGCGGAATGTCCACCCCGCCCAAGATGAGCTTGCGGCCCGGAGCAAAGGCATGCACATCCATTCCCAGCCCCGTCCGAAGATTACGCAGGTCGTTCATACCGGCTCCTTCCGCCTTCTTCCATCACGCATATCGCCTCTGAAAACCCTTCTCATTTCCTTCTCGGTCATCGAAAAGGCTCGTTTCTGCAGCAAATCGCAAGTTATAAGCGTCTGAGCGATGCGCTTCACCGCATTCCAGGTTTTCCGCCCAGCAAAACCCCAGGTCAGAAATTCGCAGCTTTTGAATGTCTCGAACGAAGAAAGCTCCAGACGCTTATAACTCGCGATTTGCTGCAGAAATGGCCCTCTTCGCTAACCGTTACCGATGCTCGGAGTTCAAAAGCATGGTTCGAACGGCACTGGCGAGAAGCACATAGTCCTCGGGCACCGTAAGCTTGATGTTGTCGCGCTTACCTTCCACGATAAGCACTTTGCCGCCCAGTCGCTCGATGAGCGACGAGTCGTCGGTTCCCACGAAGCCGTCGGACAGCGCACTCGCATGGGCGCGGCGGTAGATGCCCGCGCGGAAGACCTGGGGCGTCTGGGCATTCCAGAAGACCGAACGGTCGGGGGTGCCCACCACCACGCCGTCTTCCACGACCTTCAGCGTATCCACCGCCGGATGTGCCACAATGGCGCCGTCGGCATCGAAGTTGCCCTTGACCATGTTGATGGTGTGCTCGATGAGATCCGGCGACACGAGCGGTCGGGCGCCATCGTGCAGCACCACGTATTCGTACTCGTCGCCCACCATCTCGAGCCCCGAAAACGCCGACTCCTGGCGAATGGCCCCCGAGGGCGCGAGCACCACGGGCGTGACGAAGGGGAACGGGTCGATGGCGCGGGACAAGTACTCGTGCATGCGCTCCTCGGGGCACACGATGACGATGAGCCCCACATCTCCTACCGCGTCGAAGGCCTCGGCCGACCACGTGAGGATGGGCTTGCCGGCAATCTCCACCAGCTGCTTGCCACCTTCTTTGCCGAAGCGCTCCCCTGTGCCACCGGCCAGAATGATGGCCGCCGTCTGGGGCTTTTTGTCCACTTTGCCCTGCAGCTGCAGAAGCGGCGAGCTCAGGGCATCGAAATCGAGCTCATCCATGCAAAAGGACGGCTCGCGAAGAACCGAGGGCTCGGTGACGGGATCGATGATGTTCGGCATAAGTACCCCCTGAGGGCTCGTGGAATGTTGGGACATAGTATAAGCCATCGCGCGCATTTTCGGTTTTTCTTCCGCAAATGCCACTTCAGGCCCGCTTTGGTAAGACGCGAGGACGAAAAATGCCAGTTGAAGCCCGCTTTGGTAAGATTTCGAGCTCCAGAGGTCTTGCGCCCTTACCATTCCGAGGTCGAACTGGCATTCGGGAAGGGAAAATCGCAATCGTCCCCAATCGCGATTCAGACATGAAGAAGGAGGCTCCGGGGAGCCTCCTTGTAGACGCGGTTAGAATACGCTCGAATTACGACTGGGCGCAGCTGCGTCGGAGCCGAGGCGCGGCTTCAGTTGACACCGAAACGCAGCCGGGGCGGAACCGAAGGACAGCCCCGCTAGCGCCGAAAGGCCGCCCCTACTCCCCTCCCGCCAGAGAACCAGCGGGGGTGCCGGCGCCACGGCCGCTTCCCACGCCAGCGTGGCCCAGGTCGTAGTTCGTCAGCAAAAGCTCGGCGTCACGGGCGATGGAGTCGCGCTTGCGAGGCGCCGGGATGGAACCGGTTCCCTCGGAGAACACCAGCTCCTCACCGTCCTCGGACACGGTGACGTCCACCACCGAACCGCTTGTCCAGCGGCCCTCAAGGATCTGCTCGGACAGCGGATCCTCCAGCATGCGCTGGATGGCGCGACGCAAGGGGCGCGCACCGAAGGCGGTGTCAGTGCCCTCTTTGGCCACGAGGCGTTTGGCGGCGTCGTCCAGGTTGATGGTCATGTTCTGGGCGATCATGCGCTCGCGCAGCTCGGCCACCATGAGGTCGACGATCTGCACGATCTCGTCCTCGGTCAGGCTCTTGAACACGATGATCTCGTCGATGCGGTTCAAGAATTCCGGACGGAAGGCGTTCTTCAGCTCGTGCATGACGCGGCTCTTGATTTCCTTGTCGGAAAGCCCGTTCTGCCCCGAGTTCGAGAAGCCCAGCGTGGTCGTGGTGGTGATGTCGCGGGCGCCCACGTTCGAGGTCATGATGATGACGGTGTTGCGGAAGTCCACGGTGCGGCCCTGGGCGTCGGTCAGGCGCCCCTCCTCCAGAATTTGCAGCAGGATGTTGAACACGTCTGGATGCGCCTTCTCAATCTCGTCGAAGAGCACCACCGAGTACGGGCGCTGGCGCACGGCCTTAGTGAGCTGGCCGCCCTCGTCGAAGCCCACGTAACCCGGAGGCGAACCCACCAGGCGCGACACCGTGTGCTTCTCCATGTACTCGGACATGTCGAAGGACAGAAGCGCATCCTCGGAGCTGAACAGGAACTCGGCCAACGCCTTGGAAAGCTCGGTCTTGCCCACACCCGAGGGGCCCAGGAAGATGAACGAACCCGCGGGGCGCTTCGGATCCTTCAAGCCCGAACGGGAACGACGGATAGCCTTGGAAAGCGCCGTGACGGCCTCGTCCTGGCCGATGATGCGCTCGTGCAGCACGCCTTCCATGCGCAGCAGCTTCTCAGTCTCGGCCTCGGTGAGGTTGCTGACGGGCACGCCGGTGGACATGGATACCACGTCGGCGATGTCCTCAACCGTGACGTTCTGCACGGTCTTAGAGGTGTCCTCTTCCCATTGCTTCTCGGCCTCTTCGCGCTCCTTCTTCAGAGCCTCTTCCTCGTCGCGCAGCTCGGCGGCGCGCTCGAAGTTCTGGTCGCCGATGGCGCGGTCCTTCTCGGCGCGGCACTTCCGCAGCTTCTCGTCCAAATCGCGCAGCTCCTTGGGCAGCGTCATGTTGCGGATGCGCATGCGGGCGCCGGCCTCGTCCATGACGTCGATGGCCTTGTCGGGCAGGTAGCGATCCTGGATGTAGCGGTTGGCCAGCTGCACCGCGGCGGTCAGCGCCTCGTCGGTGAAGTGCACGCCATGGTGCGCCTCGTACTTGTCGCGCAGGCCCTCCATGATGCGCACGGCCTGCTCCTCGTTGGGCTCGTTGATGGTAAGCGGTTGGAAGCGGCGCTCCAGCGCAGAGTCCTTCTCCAGGTGCTTGCGGAACTCCTCCAGGGTGGTGGCGCCGATGATCTGGATCTCGCCGCGCGACAGCGGGGGCTTGAGAATGGCGGCCGCGTCGATGGAGCCCTCGGCGGAGCCGGCGCCGATGATGGTGTGGATCTCGTCGATGAACAGCAGCACATCGCCGGCGTCCATGACCTCCTTGATGACCTTCTTCAGGCGCTCCTCGAACTCGCCGCGGTACTTCGAGCCGGCCACGAGCGCGGAAACGTCCAGCGTGATGAGGCGCTTGTTGCGCAGGATGTCGGGCACCTGGTTGGCCACGATGAGCTGGGCCAGGCCTTCGGCGATGGCCGTTTTGCCCACGCCGGGCTCGCCCAGAATGAGCGGGTTGTTCTTCTGGCGGCGCGAGAGGATCTGCATGACGCGCTCGATCTCCGAGGCACGGCCGATCACCGGATCCAGCTTGCCCTCGCGGGCCTTTTTGGTGAGGTCGGTGCCGAACTCGGTGAGCATGGAATCCGATGAGCTGGGCCCGTCGAAGCCCGTGCGCCCGGCGTAGACCGGCGACTGGCCCACCAGGTCGTTCAGCGCCCCGCGCACGTCGTCGCCGGAGACGTTCAGCCGGCCCAGCACCTCGAGCGCCGTGCCCTCGCCCTCGCGCACAATGCCGAGCAGCAAGTGCTCCGTGGAGATGTAGGACTGCCCCATCTGCATGGCCTCGCGCAGCGAGTTCTCCAGCACGCGCTTGACGCGCGGCGTGAAGGAGAGGTGCCCCGAGACATCGGTGTCCTCATCAATAGTGACCACCTGGCGGATGGCCTGCACCACTCCGTCGTAGCTGACGTTCAAGCGGTCGAGTGCCTGGGCGGCGAGACCGTCCTTCTCCTGGATGAGGCCGAGCAGGATGTGCTCGGTGCCCACGTAGGGCTGGTGAAGCGAGCGCGCCTCATCCTGAGCCAGGACAAGCACTTTGCGCGCCTTGTCCGTGAATTTCTCGAATGACATGGTTGCCTCGTTCCTTGGGTTGGTGCCCTTCTGCGAATGCTTTCTCTCTGGTAAAACTGACACGTCGGGCACGGTAAATAGTTCCCGTGCAGTTTAGCACTCCCTATCTTGAATTGCTAAACCTTCACCCCGAGAAGCCGTCATTTGTGGGCACGTTGTGAGGGAGGAGGCGTGTCATGCTCGGTTTCTTCGTCGGCGGCGCGCTCCTCCTCGTCGCGGTTGTCTTGACGGGCGTCCTCGCGGCGGACGTCGCGCTCGATCTTGCGCAGGTTGGCGTTTTGGAACTCGGCCACGAAACCGGCCGAGAAGATGCCGCCGGGAATGGCCACGAGCGCCACCGAGAGGAACATGATGACCGAGCCCACAATGCGGCCGGCCGGCGTGATGGGCACCAAATCGCCATAGCCGGTGCTTGTGACAGTGGTCACGGCCCAGTAGATGCCGGACAACAGGTTGTTGAACTTGTCGGGCTGGGCCGGGTGCTCGATCCCGTACATCACCACACTGGCCACCACCACCAGCATGGCAATAACCAGAAACGACGCCACAATTTCATGGTAGTGTTTCGAAATGACGCGACCGATCGTGCGCAGCCCGCGCATATAGCGGGAGATCTTTATCAGGCGCACCAACCGCACCACGCTGATGACGTTCTGCAGCGCGGGCGTGACGGGCAAAAACCATGCCGCCATATTCGGCCCGAAGGACAAGAGGTCAATGATGCCCCACGGCGAGAAGATATAGCGCAGCCGAGCACGAGCCGGCGTGCAGTTACCGTAGGCCAAATCGGCAATCCAGATGCGAGCGATATATTCCACGAAGAAGCACACCGTGGAGAATCGGTAGAAGCCCTGGATGATATTGGCCGCCACCGGATCGAGCCCCGGCTGAGCGGAGACGAACACTACCACGGCATTCAGGAGGATGAGCGCGAACAGCGCACCTCCGACGATCTTCGCCGGCCAGTTCGCCCGATTCAGGTTCTCCAAAGCGTAGAAGGTTTCCCGTTTGAACGTGGAGGAGTCGCCCAAGCGCCGACGCAGGCTCTCGCGGCGCGTGCGCTCCTTGCGCCGCCGGCGCTCCTCGCGGCGCTCCCGCGCAGCGCGCTCGTCGTCTTCGTCGCGTTGCCGTTCGTCATCTGTGGCGCTCATGGGGCACCTCCTCTCCCCTCCCATTCTAAGCAGAGGACGCCCCACAACGCGTCGCCATCCACCAGCCGTCAAGAAGCTGGATACAAAGGACGGCCCCCTTCGCCGCAGTTGCGAAGGGGGCCGTCCTGGAGTCGTCAAGCGCAAGCGCCTAGTACAGCTTGGCGCCGGCGGGGATGCGGTCGTCCACCATGAGCAGGTTCAGGCGCTCCTCGGGCTCGCCGTCGTCGCCGGGCACCTCGTGGATGGCGGACATGAGCATGCCCTCGGAGGCCACGCCCATCATCTTGCGCGGCGGCAGGTTGGTGATGGCGATGAGCGTCTTGCCCACGAGCTCCTCCGGCTCGTAGTAGGCGTGGATGCCCGACAGGATGGTGCGGTCGGCGCCCGTGCCGTCATCTAAGGTGAACCGCAGCAGCTTCTTCGACTTCGGTACCGCAGTGCACTCCTTCACCTTCACGGCGCGGAAGTCCGACTTGCTGAAGGTGTCGAAGTCCACCTCGTCTTCAAAGAGGGGCTCGATGACGACGTCGGAGAAGTCGATGGGCTCGGACGCGGGGGCCGCAGCGTCGGCATCGGCGCTGCCGGCAGCTTCGGCCGGCGCCTTCTCAGTCGCGCACACCGGCCTCCCGTCCCCGAGCACCTCGTCCTTCATGTGGGGGAACAGCAGCACGTCGCGAATGGACGGCGCATCAGTGAGCAACATGACCAGGCGGTCGATGCCGATGCCCACGCCACCAGCCGGCGGCATGCCGTACTCCAGCGCGCGGATGTAGTCGGCGTCGAAGCCCATGGCCTCGTCGTCGCCCATGTCCTTGGCCGCCACCTGGGCGCGGAAGCGCTCGGCCTGATCCACCGGGTCGTTCAACTCGGTGAAGGCGTTGCCGTACTCGTGGCCCAGGATGAACAGCTCGAAGCGCTGAGTGAGCTCAGGGTTCTCCGGATGCTTCTTCGCCAGAGGCGAGATCTCCAGCGGGTGGTCGACGACGAAGGTGGGCTGGATGAGCTTCTCCTCGGCCACGGCCTCGAAGATCTCGGCGATGAGCTTGCCCTTGCCCCAAGCCGCCTCGGCATGGCCGCCGTTTTTCTCCAGAATGGCCACCAGCTCCTCGCGGCTGCGGTCGAAGGACACCTCCTCGCCGGCGTGCTCGCTGGCCAGCTCCATCATGGAGGCGCGGCGCCAGTCGCCGGACAAATCCACCGGCGTTCCCTGGTACTCGATCTTCAGCGTGCCGCAGGCTGCCTCGGCCGCGGCCTTGATGCAACCCTCGGTGAGATCCATCATGGAGTTAAGGTCGCCGAAGGCCTCATAAGCCTCCATGGTGGTGAACTCGGGATTGTGGTACGGATCCATGCCCTCGTTGCGGAACTGACGGCCGATCTCGAACACCTTCTCGAAACCGCCCACAAGCAGGCGCTTCAACGGCAGCTCCGTAGCGATGCGCAGGTAGTAGTCGCGGTCGAGCGCGTTGAAGTGCGTGATGAAGGGCTTCGCGTTCGCCCCGCCGATGATGGCATGCAGAAACGGCGTCTCCACCTCGTAGTAGCCCTGGCCCTCCATGTAGCGGCGGATAGCCGAGACGATCTTGAAACGGCGCTCGAAGGTGGTGCGCACCTCGGGGTTCATGACCAAGTCCACGTAGCGCTGACGATAGCGGGTCTCCTTGTCCGTCAGGCCGTGGAACTTCTCGGGCAGAGGACGCAGCGACTTGCTCATCAGCTCGAAGGAGTCCACCGCCACGGACAACTGGCCGCGACGGGTGCGCATCATGGTGCCGTGCACGGCGATCCAGTCACCCACGTCCAAGTCGCACAGAGCCGCGAAGGCCTCCTCGCCGAGCGCGTTGATACGGCAGAACAGCTGGATATCGCAGCCGGACTCGCGCAACTCCAGAAACGCGATCTTGCCTTGGACGCGCTTGGCCATGATGCGGCCGGCGATGAGCACCTCGTCCTCGGTGGACTCGCCGTCTTCCAAATGCGCATACTTCTCGTTCAGCTCGCCTACCGAATGGCTGCGCTTGACCGAGTGCCCATAGGGATCGATGCCCGCGGCAATCAGCGCCTCGCGCTTGGCGCGGCGCACCTCGATGGGATCGTCTTCGATGATTTCTACCGCTTCGGCCATTCCGGTCTCCTAGTGCTCGATCTTGATAACGGTCAGCTTGATGTCGCGACCAGTGGGGCCGGTCGTCGTCACCTCGTCGCCCTTCTTGCAGCCGAGCAGCGCCTGACCCACCGGCGACTCGTTGGAGATCTTGCCCTCGTGGGCATCGGACTCGGCGCCGCCGACGATGGTGAACACGCGCTCACGGCCGTTCATGTCCACGGTCACCGTGGAGCCGATGTTCACCTTGCTCGAGCGCTTCGGCGCGTTCACAACGGTGGCCTCGGAGAGGATGCGGCTGATCTCGGCGATGCGCGCCTCCATCATGCCCTGCTCGTTCTTGGCATCGTCGTACTCGGAGTTCTCGGAGATGTCGCCGAACTCGCGGGCGACCTTGATGCGCTCGCCGATCTCGGCACGCTTCTCGTTCTCGAGGTAGTGCAGCTCCTCCTCGAGCTTCTTCTTGCCTTCTTCAGTCAGCACGTAGTTGTCGTTAGCCATAATGATTCCTATTTTCTCTCTTATACATCGGTGGTGCGCCCGCACAACGCAGCGGGCGCACCACCGTTCTTACCTGATGTTGTCGAAGGAGCGAGGTTACTCGGCCTTCTTCTTGACGACCTTCTTCACCGTCTTCTTCGGGGCGGCTGCAGGCTCTTCCACGACCTCTTCCACCACTTCGACGACTTCCTCGTCGTCGGCGGCTTCCTCGACGTCCTTCTCGCCGGCGCCCATGCCCTCGCGCAGGTTCTTCACCGTCTTGCCGAGCGCGCTGCCGAGTTTGGGCAGGTTCTTCGGGCCGAAGATGAGCAGGATAACGACCAGGATGATGAGGAGCTCGGGAACTCCCATGCCCAGAATCTTCATGCATTTCCTCCATAAGGTCGGGCAAGGGGTCGCCTTGCCTTATCGATGATCGCCCGCCGTCGTCTCGTTTCCGACGAGCAGTGCGCCCGGACCCTCCGCGCGCCTTTGAATGCGCGGGCAATGGTAACACAAACCCCCTCGCCGCGCCGCGTTTCGCACAAATACTTCAACGACGTCCGGCATCGGTGCAGCCTCAGCGTGGCCGCATCGCACGAAATGGCTTGGGAATCACGAAAGATCGGTGCTTGGATCGTTTTAGCATCAAGGTGGTAATACACGACCTGGGAACATGCTGCCGGTTGTAATACAATTGCACCTGTTTTTGCCCGTTTTCGCAATTTCCGCCCGATGTTTCGTGATTTCCAAGCCATTTCGCGGCCATCTCGAAGGATTTTTCTCTCTCGTCCGATGTTTCGTCATTTTCAAGCCACTTGGAGGTTCCCATGTACCGCATGACCGATGAGGAATTCGAAAGCGTCATCGCCGAGGCCCTTGATGCGATGCCCGAGCAGTTCATGGAAGCGCTGAACAACGTGGCCATCGTGTGGGGAGAAGAGCCAAGCGCCTACCATTTGGGCTATGACGAGGAATGGGGCATCGAACCAGCGTTTGCCGAAGACGAAGATGGCCCCGAATCGTATACGCCTGCGGAACGCGATGCAAAAGACGATGCAGTAGCGGAAAACGCAGGTGGCGAACGCGAGGCGGAGGACGACGAGGACGAATTCGACGACCTTCTCGGGCTGTTCGACGGGCTGTCCATCGTGGAACGGGCCAACGGCTACGACGACGACATCCCCGACGTCATCACCATCTTCAAAGGCCCACACGAGCGCTGCTTCAACAGCCGCGAGGAAATCGTGGAAGAGGTCGGCAAGACCATCATCCATGAGCTGGGCCACTACTTCGGCCTTAACGAGGACCAGCTGGCCGCCATGGGGTACGAGTAAGGGGGCAGGATCGCCCCGCGCCGAGCCATGCAACCCCTTGAGCGAAAGAGAGCGTGCGGCCCTATCGAGGCAGCAGGTTGCTTGTGTACTCCGTCCTTCCCGCCAGAACATCGTCGTAGAAGCCCTGTTTCCAATCGATATAGTCGATGCTCTTTTGCACCTCGACGAGTAGCTCCGCAAGTCGCGCGCGCTTGGCCGCGAGCATCGTTTTGCGCTCGGGAATGCTGGCGGCCCCCTGCAAGCACAGCGCTAGGTACTCCTTCATTTCCTGGATGCTCATATCGCAGCGCTTAAGGCGCGTCAGACTTTTGACCCACTCGACATCGCGCTCGTCGAAAACGCGGCGGTTGTTCGCGTCTCGCTTCACATTGGGCACGAGCCCCTGGTTGCAGTAGAACTTCAGCGTCTCGTAGGTGAGGCCTGTCGTCTCGCACACCTGCTTCATGGAGTAAAGCTGCGTCATGTTTGTGAATGCTCCTTGCTTTCGCTGCCACTGCCCTTTTGCGGTAGTAACTACCGGTTGATAGGGTCGCACTTTAGCAGCTGAAAGACATCCTGACAAGAAAGGATTCCCATGAACTCGTTCACTTACCAGTACCCCGTCAAGAACTACTTCGGCGAAGGCGCTCTGCACACCGCGCTCGCCGCCGAGCTGCCCGCCATGGGCGAGAAGGTCATGCTCGCTTACGGCGGAGGCTCCATCAAGCGCACGGGCCTCTATGACGAAATCGTGGCGGCGCTTCAAGATGCGGGGAAGACCGTCGTGGAATTCCCGGGCATCATGCCTAACCCCACCTACGAGAAGGTGCAGGAAGGGGCCCGCATCGCCCGTGAGGAAGGGGTCGACTTCATCCTCGCCGTGGGCGGCGGCTCGGTGTTCGATTGCTGCAAGATCGTCTCCGCTCAGGCGCTGCTCGACGAGGACATCGACGATTTCGAGCACGTGCAGGACAAGACGCCGGCCGCCTTCATCCCGCTGGGATGCGTGGTCACGCTCTCCGGCACCGGCGCCGAGCAGAACAACGGCGGCGTCATCACTAACGAAGCCACCAAGGTGAAGGGCCGGGGGTGCGGACGTTTTTTCGTACCTTCCTACACCGCCCAGCCCTCGCTGCGGCGGTACTCGTCAGGGCTCAGCCACCCCAGCGAGCGCTTCTCATCACATCGCGGCAGCGGTTTTGGGCGCAGACGATCAGCCACGCCTTCTCATGCTCGGCGCCGTTGAACGTGCGGGGATGCTCTACCAGCGAGAGAAACACTGCCTAGGCGGCATCCTCGGCCTTGGCGGCGCTTCCCAAATAGGAGTAGCACAGCCGGTACACCGCCCCAATGTGGAGGCGGTACACAGCTTCCATCTCGGTTTGCGAGGCCACGGTTTCTCCTTCCCTTTCCTCTAACACGATTGGGGAAGGTGTTTTGTCGGAAGATTTCGGAAAATGCTCTATCCCAGCTGGCTTACGAGGTTGTCGGTTTCGCGGGCGATGCGCATCTCCTCGTCGGTGGTGACCACGCAGATCTTGATGGGGCTGTCGTCGATGGAGATGATGCGGTTCACGCCGATCTGGCCCACCACGTGATTGCGCTCGCGGTCGAGGATCATGCCCATATGAGCGAGCCCGTCGAAAATAAGCTCGCGCAGCTCGGCGGAGTTCTCGCCGATGCCGGCGGTCATCACCACGGCGTCGGTGCGGGTCATGGCCGCGTAGAAGCCGCCGATGGCCTTCTGCACCCGGTACACGTACATGTCGATGGCCAGCCGCGCCTGCTCGTCGCCCTCATCGGCCGCCGCCAGCACGTCGCGCATGTCGGCCGACAGCCCCGACACGCCGAGCACGCCGCTCTCGCGGTTCAGCACGGCGTCCATCTCGTCGAAGGAGATGCCCTCGCGGCGCATGATGTAGGTGAGGATGGCCGGGTCGATGGAGCCGCTTCGCGTGCCCATCATAAGCCCCTCCAGCGGCGTGAAGCCCATGGTGGTGTCGATGGACTTCCCGTGGTTGACCGCCGTGATGGAGCCGCCGTTGCCCAAGTGGCACGTGATGAGGCCCAGATCGCGCAGCGGCCGTCCGAGCAGGTTCGCCGCCTGCTGGGCCGCGTAGCGGTGACTCGTGCCGTGGGCGCCGTAGCGGCGGATGCGGTAATCATCGTAGTAGCGCCGCGGCAGTGGGTACATGTAGGCCTTCGGCGGCATGGTGGTGTGGAAGGCAGTGTCGAACACGGCCACCTGGGGCACCTCGGGCATCAGCTCGCGCATCATGTCGATACAGGCGTCGGCCGGCGGGTTGTGCAGCGGTGCCAGCTCCTCGCACTTCGCCAAGTTCTCGCGCGCCGCGTCGTCAATGAGGGCCGCCTTGGAGAAATATTCGCCGCCGGCCACGATGCGATTGCCCACGCCGTCGATCTGGCCCAGGTTGCTGATGGGGCTCTCCGGATCGTCCACGAGCACTTCCAGCAACTTGCGCAGGCACTCCTGCACGGTCATGCCGCCCACGTTGTAGGTGGTCTTATTGAAATCGGGCGCGAAGGCCACGTTCATGTACGCCTCGGGCGTGCCCACCTTCTCAGCCAAGCACTTCATGAGCGACACCTTGCCGTCAGTCTCGATAAGCTGGCTCTTCAGCGACGACGACCCCGCATTCACCACCAGTATGCGCATAGGTTCCTCCCTCGGTCGGCGGAAGCGCGCCATCGCGACGGCCCCGATCGCCCCGGCCTACGCCGAAAGCAACCGGGCCGGAACACGCGGCCGCGCCCCCCAGTCGATACATCGGCGCCCATTATCCCATGGGAAGGGCCACCTGCGCGCAGCCGGAGTCAACGATTCGGTACCACTCCTAGCGGGCGCGCTGACGGTCGGCGAGAACGCTGGCGGCCATGGCGCCGAACACCGAGAGGGCCACAGAGAGGGCGAGCAGAACCGCGATGAGGGGCACGGCCTCGACCGATGGCCCATAGGAACCGAGGGCGATCCCCACCCCCAGGGCGCAGGGATAGTCGAGGGCGCCGAAAGCGACCGCCGTCGCCCCGCGCCGTGTGCTGCCGGAAGCACGGCCGAGCGCCGCCCAAACCGCGAGCGTCAGAACGGCCACCGCGGCAAAGCCCAGGCCCATGGCCAGGCTCATCGCGCCTAGTACCAGCGCGAGCAGCACCGTGGCACAGGCCAGCTGAAGGGCCGTACCGCCGCGGGAGAAGTGCCACGCCGCTAAAGCCGCGCAAAAGGGCGCCGCCAGCACTCCATGGAGGGCGTACACCTGCGGGAACTGCCATGCGGGCATACGCGTGACCAGCCAGATGATGAACAACGTCGCAAATAGCGCGAGCACACGCAATACCGCACGGCCCGTCGAGCCCTGAGATACCTTCGCCACCTATTCCTCTTCTCCTATCGCTTGGGCTTCTTCCAGCTTCTTCTGGCACAAGTCGATGAACTCCTGCTTTGAGTTCACGCAGGCCTTGCGGTAGATATGCTTGACATGGGTATTCACCGTGCTTGCGGCCACGAACAGCTGCCCGGCGATGGCCGCCTGGCTGTGGCCTTGCATCAGCAGCGCGGCCACGTCCTTCTCGCGCAGCGACAGCCCCAGATCGGCGAATACGTCGCTCATCTGCACCTCGATATCCGCAGGCTCGTCCACCGGCAGGGAGACACTCCGGCTCTGCGCCTCGCGATCACGCTTGTGCGCCGCGATGCGCTCGACGCTCTGCGTCGAGGCGATTACCACTACCACGAGTACGCCGGCCGCAATGGGCAGAAACAAGTTGGTCGCCCCGCTTCCCGCCGACCGGAACAGCATGCCCACGAACACGCCGACGAACATGCCCGCATAGGGCGAGAGCCAGCCCCATGCGAACATCTGATCCGACAGCAGGGGGGGCCGATGAGCCAAGGCGGCAAAATGGGCCATAAGGTGCATGTAGGATACCATCATGGACAGCACGATGAGCACCACCGCCACGCGCGTGAACCATTCGCCACCAGCGACGAAGAACACGAGCCCCATGATGAGCAGAGGCACGACCACCCAGAAGGCCCGGGACAATTGGGTCAGAGGGCGATGATGCAGACGCACGATGGACAGCCCGGCCGTCGCCACTATCACCGCGCCGACTCCGATGAGAAACCCCAAATTGCTGCTGGAAAACGAGATGTCCCCGAGCAGCGACCAGAAGATTCCGTAGACCATCCACAGCACCGCACCGACGAAGTAGGACGACTTCGGAATAGTGTTGCGCGTGTCGCTGACGACCACCTGGCCGGAGAGCTGCTCGGCCTCGGCCGTATCGGGTACCTTGCGGGCCCCCAGCACGCCGGCCACCACGCCGAGCACCGCCATGAGCGACATGGCCGCCGCCTCTGGCGGCACAAGCGCCACCACCATGACCGCCATGGCCGCGCACGTGTCGGCGAAGACCTGCCGCGCCGAGTGGGCCTCCTCCTTGGCGGCCAGCGCGCGGCCCCACACCAGCATGCAGCATCCGTAACCGCAGCCGGACAGGCAGAACATGAAAAACATCATCCAGGTACTCGAGTGCAGGACGACGCTTTCCACCGCGCAATAGGCCGGCCCTAAGAACAGGAGCACCGCCGAGACGAGGCCCAGTCGCCGGTGCATATGGCGGTGGAGCAGATAGGGCTCGGCCATGGCCAAGAACAAAAGCGTCAGGCACGCCGACCCGAGGAAGGCCAGAAACGAGACGAGCGCCCCCTCGTCGGAGGCGGGGTCGAAGCGGAACGAGCGCATGGAGACGAGCGCCGACATGCAGAAGAAGTAGGCGATGAAGCACATCAGACCCAGATCGCCATCGTGACCATGGCCCCTTATCGCCCGATCATCGCCTGTCAACGGTGCGTTTTTCCTCTGTGAAGAACCAGCCATGCCCCATCATCCCATATACCGATGTGCCGTTACGCCTCTCCCATCAAACCGCCGTACCACGACCGACGCTTCCCCGGGGGTATTCTCGTTCCGTAATTCTAGCATGCGCATTTCCCTCACCGTCCCCTTGCATCAGCCTTGCGGCAATCCCACATTGGCGTAAAAACGGTAGAACGAGAGGCGCCCCGCCACGATGCCCCCGAGCACGAGAAGCGCCCCGAGCACCGTCCACGGAAGCGACGCAGCCGCCCCGAGCATACCGTAGGCCCACAGGGCCGACCCGGTCACGATCGCCAGCACCCGCAGCGCTCCCAAGGCGCTCCACCGCTCGATCAGTCGATGGGCTCCCCGACGGTTGCCGGCGGCTTTCGCCACAACCGCCCCCTGGGCGTGCACGGTGAGCACGCAGGACAGGCAGCACAGCGCCTCCACGACCACGAGCCCCGTGCGCACCGACCCGTCGGCCGCAGCTCCCGTGCAGAGCAGCACACCCTCGACCACCGTGCCGCCCAGAAGGGCGATGAGTGCGAACTCGAGAGAGAACGAGGAGCTGCTCCAGGTGGGCACCGTTCGCATGCGGTAGGCCAAGCATTGGAACAGCACGAACAGCCCCGCGCAACCGGCGACGAAGGCGAGCGGGATCTTCCACAGATCGCCCTCGGCGACGAGGCTCTGCGCCAAGACCACGTAGAGGCAGGATGCCACGGCGAACAGCGTGCCCATGAACACCTCGTTGGACACCGCGGAGTTGCCCAGGCGCATGAACGCCCGCAGGGCCTTCAGGGGCTTGCCCAGATGCAACGTGGAGCAGGCCAGCGATGCGGCGAGCAGCAAGCAGAGCAGCACGCCGGTCAGGCCGGTTGTCACGGTGTTGGCACCGGGGAACACATCGAACAGCGCCAGCAGGGCCGCGATGATCCACACGCCGGCGCACAGAGGGGCCACCGAGGTGAAGACCACGAGCGGCCATTCCGATACCACGGATCGCATGTCAAATCTCCTTCCCGTTGGACAGCCCGCCCTGGGGAGCATCCGGCGGGCACGCGTGACGATGAGGCACGATCACGATATTGGGGTGCGTGTAATCGCCCGACGGCAGCGGCGCCACGTCGCAGAGGCTCCCCTCCCGTGCCCGCAGCTCGCCGATCTCGCCGAACTCAAGGGCCCGCATGGGGCAGGCCTCCACGCAGATGGGGTCCTTGCCCGCCTCCACGCGGCCGCGGCAGCCGTCGCATTTGCGCATGACGCGCAGCGTGCGGCTGAAGCTGGGGGCCTTATAGGGACATGCGAAGGCGCAGCTTCCGCAGCCGATGCAGCGGTTGCTGTCCAGCACCACGAAGCCGCCCTCCCGCTTGCGCATGGCTCCCGAGGGGCACACCTGCTGGCAGACGGGATCGTCGCAGTGGTTGCACGCCACCGACAGGTAGTAGGCGAACACGTTGTGGCGCCATGCAGCGCCCTCCTGCACCCACGAGCCGCCGGACACCTCGCACACTCGGCGCAGGGAGGGGGTCTCGCCGAGCTGGTAGGCATCGCGGCATGCCAGCTCGCAGGTCTTGCAGCCGGTGCATCGGGCCGTGTTCACGAGAAAGCCGTACTGCGCACCCATCATGCTCGCCCCGCTCTCTTTACCTGGGCACAGTTAGTGTGCTGGGGATTCCCCTTGGCCAGCGGCGTGGGATGGCTCGAGGTGAGGGTGTTGATGCACCCGCCCCGATCGAGACGGTCGCCGTCCATGTCGGCTGTATGCCACGCGCCCTCTCCCATGGCGATGACGCCAGGCATGATGCGCTCGGTCACCTTCGCCTCGATGAGAAGCCGCCCGAATGCCGTCGATACCTCCACCTCGTCCCCGTCCTCGATGCCGCGCGGCCGCGCATCGAGGGGGTTGATCCACAACTGGTGGCGCGCCCGCTCCCGGATGGTGTCGAGGGAGCCGTAGGAGGAATGGGCGCGGCTACGGTGGTGATAGCCGATCAGCTGAAGGGGAAAGCGGTCGGCATCGGCGGTGCCAGGCTCGAAATAGGGCGGCGCATACACCGGCAGGGGGCTTATGACCTCCCCCTCCTCAAGCTCGAAGACGGCCGTGTCCTCGAGAATCTTCTCGGAGTACACCTCGATTTTGCCCGAGGGAGTGGAAAGCGGATGCCCTTCCGGATCGTCGCGGAACTCCTTGAAGGCCACGTGCACTCCGTCGGGGTTGTCCCGCCGGTACAGGCCCGCCTCCAGAAGCTCGTCGTAGGACGGCAGCTCCGGATCGTCGGCCCGGGCCGCTTCGTAGATAACCTGGCGCCACTCCTCCTCGCTTTTGCCCTCGGTGAATGCCTCGGCGAATCCCAGCCGCTCGGCCAGGCGCGAGAGCATCCAGTACAAGGTGCGCCGCTCGCCGCGGCCCGGAAGGTACTGGCAGTTCATGAGCACGTAGCCGGCATCTCCCGCCCAGTCGTTGGCGATGAGGCTCGGCTGCTCCACGGGCATGAGGTCGGGTAGCACGATGTCGGCGTAGCGGGCCGAGGCCGTGAGGAAGGTGTCAATGGCCACGATGAACTCGCAGCGGCTCTCGTCCACGAGGATATCGTGGGTTCGGTTGATGTTCGAATGCTGGTTGATCAGGGTGTTTCCCGCATAGTTCCACAGAAACTTGATGCCGCAGGGCAGCCGATCGGCGCCCACCACCCCATCGGCGGCGGCCGTCATTTCAGGTCCGCGGGCGATGGCGTCGGTCCACAGGAACACGGGAATGGCCACCTCCACCGGATTGTCGGGGCCCGGCACATCGCCTTCGAAGAAGCGGTAGGTCTCGAAATCAGAGCCGGTGTTGCCCCCGGAGATGCCCACGTTGCCCGTGAGCACCGCGAGCATGGCGATGGCACGGGCCGTCTGCTCGCCGTTGGCATGGCGCTGGGGGCCCTTCCCCTGGTAGATGGCGCAAGGCTTCGCCCCAGCGATGGTGCGGGCCAGCTTCACGATGGTCTCGGCGGGCACGCCGGTAATGGCGCTGGCCCAGGCCGGGGTCTTGGGGCAACCGTCGGGCCCGGCGCCCGTAATGTAGCTTTTGTAGCTGGATCCGGAGGCGGCCGAGGGCGGCAGGGTGTCCTCGTCGTAGCCCACGCAGTAGCGGGCGAGGAACTTCCGGTCCACAAGGTCCTCCTCGATCATCACGTAGGCCAGGGCCGCCGCCAGGGCCCCATCGGTGCCGGGACGGATGGCCACCCACTCGTCGGCGCAGTTCGCAGCCGTCTCGGAGTAGCGCGGGTCGATGACGATTGTACGCACCTGCGAGGCGGCCAGGGCGTCCTTCAAGTGCACCGAGCCGCCAGCGCCGCACATCTTCGTCTCAAAGGTGTTGTCACCGAACAGCACCAGCAGCTGGCTGTGGCGCACGTCGGAGGGCGTGTTGGCGTCGCGCGCCCCGTAGAGGTAGGGCATGGCCGCGTCGATCTGGGAGTGGCTGTAGTCGCCATAGCTGTCCAGGCATCCCCCGTACAAGTTCATGAACCGGTGGAGAAAGCCCATGATGTTGGCCCACATGACGCCGCTGGCGAAGTTGATGTAGACCGCCTCGTTGCCGTAGGTCTGCACGACGCGCGACAGGTTGGAGGCGATGGCGTCCAGGGCCTCGTCCCAGCTGATGCGCTCGAAACGGCCCTCACCGCGCCGCCCCACCCGGCGCAGGGGGTAGCTCAAACGGTCGGCATGGTTGATCCACTCGCGAATGGAGCGGCCGCGCAGGCAGGCACGGATCTGGCGGTTGCCGGCGGCATCGTCGACGGAGCGGTCCGACTCCACCCACAGCAGCTCGTCGCCCTTCAGATGGAAGTTCAGGATGCAACGGCCCTCGCAGTTCACGCTGCAATAGCCGAATACGGTGCGGGTGCCGTCGCTGACGCGCCCGCATGAATCGATGAGCTTCTCCGGCTGAACGGAAAGATGGCTCTTAGCCGACGCACGCACGGGACACCTCCTCTTCCAGTTCCTCGGCGGCAACGGCTTGAGCCGACCGGGAGCGATCGAGGACGAAGCGCCCGATTCGCAGCACCGCGTACAGACCGAACACCACCGCGCTCGCCATCAGGGTGGAAGCCGCGCTCCCCGTCCCCTTCAGTGCCGCCGGATATAAGATGAGCACCTCGTGAACGAAGATGAGCCCGAAGAACACATAGGACGCCCGCTGCACGTTTTTCCACGTGAGAGCCCGCATCCGGCGCTTGACGGCCTTGGCCGAGGTGATGCCCAGCACGCCGAGCAGCGCGAACAGCACAAGCGCGACGACAAGCGAGGCCCCCTGATTGGCCGTAAGCGCCTCGATATGGGCCGTGAGCACGCCGATGTACGAGCTCAGGTAGTTCAGGCAGTGGGCCAGGGCGAGGATACACGCCATGATGGACAGCTCGGCCCGGATGGGACCGATGATGCGCCGCACAGGAGACTGCTCCGAGAACACCCCGCAGTACATCACGATGACAAACAGCGCCGTGGCCACCATGCCCTGCTGGACCACCGGGGCCAGCACGCGCAGCACCGACGGCGGGAGGTTCGCGGCCACGCCGACCAGGTACAGCCCGTCCAGGGCGCAGGCCAGGCCGTACCACAGCCACGGCGACCGGTGGATGGACCGGTTCGCCAGGACCACGACGGCGCAGGTAAGCGCCAGTACCATGAGAAACTCCATACTAGATCTCTCCCCTTCTTCTCTCGCGAGCCACGGGCACGGTGCCTAACCCTCGCAGCGCACCAGCCGCTCACTATCCTGCAGAAGCCGCGCGTCCTCGGCGAGCACCTCGTCGAGATAGCCCGCCCACGCCGCGTAGAAACCGCTCCGATCGCTTTCGCGCACGCGCTCGGCGAACCGTCCCGCCCAGCGATCCAAATGCTGCTCGGCAAATGTGCGCTGGGCGCGCAAGAGCCCCTCCGCGACAAGGCAGTCGGACACGGTACCGTCGTCGCCGAGCACCGCCAGCACCCCGTCGCACAGATTGCGCATGAACTCCAGCTCGGTGCCGATGGCATCCTCCGGCTCACGGTTCTTCGCCTTCAAGATGCAGCCGTGGCTCTCGTAGAACTTGCGTACGGCCAGCGTCTCGGCCGTGAACATGCGCGCGGTGCCCGAGCGCCAGGCCGATTCATGCAGCGGTGCCACCACCTCGCGAGGACCGATGAACAACCGCGCGTACTCGGTGCGCGTGAGAGTGGCCAGCGCCGTCATGTCGTCGCAGGCCAAGGCCGCCAACGCCGCGCCGAGCCTCCCTTCGGCGGAATCGTCCAGGCCGCCCGCCATCTGACAGGCTGCCTCCACCATGGAGCGCACTGTCTCCTCCGGCATTTCCCGATCGAATACGCTCGCCGTGACGGCGAAGCGCTCGCGGCGCATAGCCGTGATATCGGCTAGGGCCGCCCAGGCCGCCCCGTCCATCGTCGATTCGTCCATACCTGCTCCTTTGCCCCGAAGGTGCGGTGGCCGGCGCCCTAAGCCGGCCGCCGCGGAAACGCTACTGGTCCTGCACGGTCGTCGAGGTGCTCAGCAAGTCGACCGCCGCCGCGAAGTAGGCCTGGGCGGCCTCGTTGGAGTCGTACACCTCGAAACCCATCGACTGCGCGGCCAGATCGGTGATGTCCATCTGACGGGCATGGGTCTGGGCGGCCACGCACATGTTGTTCACCTGCACACCGCAGCCGGCGCAGGCGGTGAGGATGTAGTCGGCCTCGACCTCGTCGGCCTCGGAGACGCGGGCCACACCGGAGGTGGGAACGCTGCCGATCTCGTAGAAGGCG
>OLOZ01000653.1_pt1 | contig 29164 bp, 27 predicted proteins | sample 1673021 | NCBI WGS metagenome assembly OLOZ01 (sample SAMEA3136747, study PRJEB25190) | human gut metagenome | biome: human gut; feature: human-associated habitat; material: faeces | place: Austria | collected 2013 | reverse complement strand
CATTTCTCTAACGATGTCAACTATTCCAGCTGCAACTTTTTTTGCCTGTTCTCTCAATTCAGCAAATGTATAACGTTCATTCCCATCAACAACCGCACTTTTTTCAGGATATAAATCTGCTGTTTTATCTAAGTAATCAACAATACTGGTATACATAGTTCTTCTAACGCTCTCCTTTAACTTCATTATTTATTAATTAACTGTTCTATCTTTGACAATTCAAGAAGCAACATACCATTATTGGTATTCTCCCTGGCTCTTTCATATAACTGTCTTGCTTTCTCTATTTCACCATATCCATAATAGGCATCTGCTGTATATTTCATAATTTCCCCATCATCAGGATTTTTGTTCAGAGCTTTTTGTGCATATTTTAAAATCTCTTCATATTGTGACATTATCTGGGCATTAACGATATCTATTTCTAATTTTGCTTTTATCAAAATCAAATTATCTTCATACTGAGGAAAATATCTATTAGCTATCTCCTCAGCAGACCTGTACTCTTTCAAATTAATCAGATTTAACATACGAATAAACTCATCTGCAACAACAAGCTTTTTCTCAAGCTCCCGAGAAAGTCCACCTTCTGCTTTTTTCTTAACCTCCAAAAGAGCTTTTAGATTGTCTACCTTACCAATCTTTAACAGTGCCTCAGCCAGTAAAATCATTAAATCATCTTCTAAAGCTATATAATATTCATTAAAAATAAATTCGCAACTAAATTGTAATTTGATGTATTCATCAAATATTTCCAAACACAAGTTTAGATTGTTGTAAATATCATCATAACCATATATGTTTATCTGCTTTTTTATCTTACAAATAATATATGACATATATGGTCGATGCTTATCGAAGTAAGTATTTATCTTCAACCAGTATTTATCTATTGCCATATCATTGTATTTAAAGAAAATCTCATTAAACTCCTGTTTTGATATATTTCTAAAAAACTCTCTTTCGAAATTGCCACATTCTATCTCTGTAAGTTTTAAAGTTGTATGTTCTGTTTTCTTATCAGGTATATACTTCCATTCTTGTCCATAAAAAGAATACATCTCCATTTCAGCTTTCTTAGGAATCGGAAACTTTTTCTCCTCAAATATCGCAGTTCTGCCTCTGCCATACCATTCTGTCGGTGTTATTCCAAGCCACACAGTTCCAAATCTCATACAATAATAATCTGCATTACTTTCAACGTTTTCAAATAGCTCCTCTTCAAGCTCTTTTAATACTGTTCCTTTTCCTTTTTCTTTACATTTTTTCTGGTATTCCCTATATAAATCTATATCTATATCTTTCCAGTTACTGTGTCTTGCTGCAATAATATAATACGGTTCCAACAATTCACAATATACATAGTGTTTCTTACGCCACATATACCAAAGCTCCTTATCCTTTGGCATATTATCCAAAATAATGATATCTAAAAACACTCCATGTGGTGTTCCGTCACCTAAATGATTTCTTCTTATAAGAGATGCATCCAACCTCATATATCTTGGTATAGGAGAACAATATTCTTTATATCGCTCTTTACTAACCAAAGCTCTTCCTTCTTGAATCTCCCCATCAATAACTTTTTCCAGTTTCTTATATTCACTGTAAGTAATATTAATATCTATATCATCGTCCCACGGAATAAACCCCTCATGTCTTAATGCCCCAAGGAGTGTTCCTCCGCTTAGATAGTACACAATATCGTTTCTTCTGCATATACTATCAAACTCACAGAGTAACTCAAATAAATTTTTCTGGAGGCTATTCATTATTTTGACCTCCCAATGTTTTTATATAGTCACCTTTATAGCTGTATATTGCAATTTCATTATTTTCATTTTCGGAAAAATTCCCACGATTCTTTTCAAGATTTTTTCCATAAATTCTTTGAATCAACGAATTTACCCTCTCGCTTATATATATATATCCGTATTTTTTAGATGCGAAGATATATGGCTGTATAATATTATTTAATTCATCTAATTTATTTTCGTCATACAGCTGTTCTATTTTTTCAAAATTTTCATCAAGCTCAAGACAAAAATAATATCTGTAATATAATCGGAAAATACTATTGACCAGTTCTTTTTTCTTCTCCCTATATTTCTTCATTCTTTTTTTTAATTTTTCCTCGTCTTGAGAAATACGCCCCAACAATGCAGAATACCGTTCAAGCTTTAACTCTTTATATGAAAGAGCAGTATCACAGAAATAATATTCACTGTTTTCTCTAAACTCAGTGATTTCAAGATTTGCTAAACTATCATTTTTAATCCAATATTCTTTACATTTGTCATCCTTTGCATATTTTTCAATCAACTTATATGCTGTCTCTTTAATCGCTTTTGCTTTACCCCTGGTCTCAATTTGCTTCAAAAACTTTTTTCTTAAAAGCGGTTCCAGCTTTTTTCCTCTTGTATTTTTGCCTCTTATTATATTCTCATATGTATTCTCAAAAGTTTTATAATATATAATTTTTATGTTTTTAGGTCTTAAAAGCTGTATAGTAACACAGATACCTAAATGTTTTTCATAAATAAGTCTATCTGGAGTATAGAGTACAGTTGTAGTATCTATATATCTTACAAATAGCCCTGGGAAATTTTCACTATTTCCCATCCACTCAAGAATCCTATTTTCTCGTTCAGACTTATTGAAATATTGAATGAATTTTTTCAAATTCATTGCTGTCATAAATATATTTGCACTATTGTTAATTTTCAAATCCACTTCTTCCGGCAGCAAATACTCTATTTCATTCTTTGTACATATATCGTCTATTTCGTTTTTTAATTTTTTGATTACTTCTTCAATTTTCATATTATTGAATTTCTTGTTTTAATGATTCTATAATCTTATTATTATCATCAGTATTTCTTATTGCTATTCTTACAAATTCCCTACCGCTTTTTTCTAATTTTGAAGTTAAATCCTTTATGAATAACCCATATTTAAATAACAATACTTCTGTAATTTTTTTTGCGGAATATTCACCTAAAAACTCTACCATTACATAATTAGCTTGTGATGGTATAATTCTAATATCAGGTATTTTAGCTAATTCTTTTTCAAATCGTTTACGTTCTTTCTTAAACTTTATAAGTCCCAAAGAATAATCTTTCTTATATTTTTCTTCAATTTGCATATAAAACTCAGCAAATGAATTTATGTTCCAAATAGCAACCTGTTTTTTTATTTCATCTATATATTGACTGTTGCCGGATGCCAGTATTCCCAATCTAAGTCCAGGCACGCCATATGACTTGGAAATACTTTTCATAATAAATAAATGGGGATTATTCAAAAGTATTTCTGTTTTTATTAATGAACTATCTTCTTCGTCTGTAAAATCAACAAAGGATTCATCTAAAATAAATTTAACACCCTTATTCTTAGCCCATCCTATCAATCTCACAACATCCATTTTAGGGATATAATTTCCCGATGGATTATCGGGATTTATTAAAATTAAATTGTCAATTTTTGCAGAGTCAAAGTAACTTATAATATCATCTGCACTATATGAAAAGTCATCAGTGGAAGGTTCAAAAACAACCGTATCGTTTTCATTGTATCTATTGGGGTATTCCTCAAACGTAGGCTTTATTATTCCGGTTACACCTTCTAATTTTTCCATTAAAGCTTTTATAAGTTCAGCTGCTCCATTGCCTACTACTATATTTTTCTGTGGTACATCAAAATTTTTAGAGGCTAACAACGAATTAACACGCATTCCTGATGGATATTGTGTTAATAGTTTTTCAAAGTTTACTTTCAACTCATCCATCATCTTTTGTGGTGGAAAATATGGATTTACCAGATATGAAAAATCAATAAGCTTAGGATATCGCCAATACCCACCATATCTGCTTTGCAAAAGACCTACTTTCTCCTCTGCATCCGGCATAAAAATAGAGGATGCAATATCTAAATCTTGAATATCATCAATCTCATACCATGCTTCACCATCTAACCGTTTTGCCTTAATTACAGGCTCATCTAACATAGTAATGACCCTGAGAACTTGTTCGTAATACTCATTATTTCCTAAAGCTTTGGAATAGGCATCAAGAAACGGTACATAATAGTTTCTTGAAAATTCTCTTCCAAATTTATATATATTAACAGTTTTATAATATTCATTTCTATCTTCAAACTTGTGCTTTGTACCTGGTACAAAGGCCTCAATAGTATCATCCTCTGCTAACTTTACACATGTGCCATCCATCCAGCTTTCATATTTATCAACTAAAGCTAATGATTCTCGCGGGTCTTGTAACAGCTTTTCCAATACTGAGTCTTCAAATATAAGATCTGACTCAAATAATAGAGTATCTTCTTCACACAAATATTTCTTCGCCAATGCTAATGAATATATGTTGTTGGTTTTATTATATATTTCATTTTTAACATATATAATGGGAATAGATATATTTAACGTGTCTATGTAGTCAATAAGTTTTTTACGTTCATACCCAACCACGATAACTATACGCGAAACATTACATTTTTCAATTTGATGCAACATTCGATCAATTAGTGTAACTCCATTAACTTCTACCATACACTTAGTATTATTCTGAGTTAAATTCTTTAATCGTTTCCCCATTCCAGCGGCTAAAATTATTGCTTGCATAGCATTCTCCTCTTCCTTCATAACTTTAACGTCTTACACGCCAATTCATTTATCATTAAAGCTGTGTTCTCTTAGCTTACAAAAACACTTTCTCCACAACTCTCTTTGTTGCCTGTCCGTCATCCAGATAGTTATATTCCTTATTAAAATTATCATATCTGGAATGAAGGATACTCCCTCCACTTTTAATTTCATCTAAGAGCTGCTCTTCATTTGTACATATATTCCCTGGTAGTTCATCCAGTGACAAATAAAATCCTCTTATTTGTTCAGCATATTCTTCCAGATCATACATAAAGAAAATTATCGGTTTTCTGAGTACTGCATAATCAAAGAACACACTTGAATAATCTGTAACAAGCATGTCCGATACTATATACAAATCATTTATATCTTCGTAATATGAAGCATCGTAAACAAATCCAGAATATTTTTCAAAATCGAAATTATTAGCTACAAAATAATGCGCCCTAAACAACACGACATATGATTCAGATAATTCTCTTTGCATTACGCCAAAATCAAGCTCATTTGTATATACATATCCCTTACTGCTGTCATGCTGATTATCTCTCCATGTGGGAGCATATAAAATAACTTTTTTATCTTCCGCTATTCCGAGCTTTTCTTTTATTTTTCTTATGTCTTCCTGCCTGTAATTTGACAAAACATCATTACGTGGAAACCCTTCTTCAATAATCACATTTTGTTTTCCCCAAGCTTCAAGATTAAAAGCGGATATAAATTTCTCTGTACAGAACCTTGATGACGATGTCATATATGAATATCTTTCTGCATCCGCTTTATATTTTTTTCTTATATCCTTGTTTGAGTTAAGTGCATTTTTTCCTTCTACATTTATATCATATCCCAGTTTTTTAAGAGGAGTACCGTGCCAACACTGCAAATATACCTGACTTGCTTTTCTATATATTGCCTCGGGAATACGCGAATTACTTACCCAATATTTGCTTGTTCCATAAGCTCTGTAATAAGATCTTGAACCATACTTTACTATTTGTGTGCGGCTATTATACAAAACATCAAATTCTTTATGCTTATCTATATTTTTAAATGCCCATACAAATTCAAAATCTTTAAATTTTTCATTTTGCAGCATGTGCTCATACACCGCTCTTGGATTATCAGAATACCTCCTCCCCATAAACGATTCAAATATAATTTTCTTATCATTTACATGAGCAAAGTGATATAACAAATATCTGCATCGATTTTTTATGTATCTGAGACTTCTAAAAAACGTACGTACAACACTGTTTTTTTTAGATAAATTTATCAGCCATTTTTTTATTTTTTTTCTGATTATCCTATATACTCCCATTTCTAACGATGCTCTCCTTTAAAATCATTCGTCAATGAAACCAAAAAATCTGATAGTCTATTTGTAACATTACTGCAGTCTATGGATATGTATTTTCTGAAAAAGAGCTTCATATTCTCACTACAGTATGGCTCTGACATTGCTCTAAAAAGATGTTCTTCACGGCAAAATACATATTCTCCGATTCTTTCTTTTACAAAATCCACATTAAGGCCTACATTTTCCTCATATTCATAAACATCAGGAATATAGAAATATAGCTCCTTATCCATCAGCAAGGCTTCAAATGCTGCCGCTGAATAATCCGTTATTACCTTGTCCGATATTTTTATCCAATCAAGAATATCGTGATTTTTAGCAATCACAACTCCTTTGCTTAATACATTTTCATAATTGGTTCTATCAAGCCAATGTTTCCTAATAATTAAATTATAGTTTTCGAAATCAAATCTTTCTAAAAATCCTTCTATATCTAAACTACTGTTCTTCCTGAATGTCGGAGCATATAGAACATTTTCCTTTTCCTTTAGCTTCGGATAATCCTCCAGTATTTTCATTTGTATGCGTTTATCGCTATTGTTTATGTAATCTATCCTCGGCAAGCCAAGCAACTTTATTTTTTCCCTTTTTATATCAAAAGCCTCACTATAAAAGGTAGCTGTTGCCCGGCTAGGCGCTATAACATAATCATAGTTCCTGTAAAGCCTCATAACCTTTACTATATCTTCTCTATTTCCTCCTGGTTTTCCCACAGTTTGATATCCAAACTTTTTTATAGCACCAAGTGAATGCCATATTTGAACCACTCTCTGACCTTCTTTTTTCTTTATAATGGATATAAGTATGCAATATCCGTCCACTACTACTACTTTAGAGGTTGCTATATGATACATCTGTCTCAACATGTGAAATCCATATTTTATTCCACCAGAAAAACTCTTTGTCAATCTTTTAGTAAGTACTACTGTTTCTATATCTCTTTCTTTTAAAGCCTCCTCAAGAAGACGTATATCTATAGTCTTTTTATTTGACTGCCTACTCAAAATAGTTATTTTCTTTTTCAGATTAAATGATTTAAATGCTAAATAGACTAAATTCAATATGGCTACCGCTATTCTCATAATGATAATTTTCATTTTTATTTATAGAATCAATCAGATCCTAATTCCTCTTTTATCTTAGTCGTTGAAATACCCTCTGTTCTATCTAAAAACTTCAATTCACAGTAATCTTTCAAATAATCAAATTTATCACTGTTTTTCCAATCACTTCCCATTACACATATATCAACTTTATATGTATTGATATCATCTATTTTCTGCTCCCATTTTTTTTCCGGAATTACAAGGTCTACATACCTCACAGCTTCCAACATGATTTTTCTGGTTTCATAATCATGAAATGCCCTTTTTCCTTTTAATTCATTAAAATCATCTGTTGATAACGCAACTATCAAATAGTCACCTAATTCCTTTGCACGTTTCAACAAATTAATATGCCCATAATGAAGTAAATCAAATGTTCCATATGTTAAAACTCTAACCATTATCCATATCTCCGTCTGTACAGCAGTTTAACTTAATAATTACATCCTCATAAAGCTTAATCCAATCCCCATCCCTACAACAACAACTGTCAATATCATTATCAAAATTATCATATGCTTATGTGACATTTCCACCGGATGCTTGATGCGGTTATCACTCTCGCTTGTTACCCTTGTAAGATTAGTTGCTTCCTTCCGTTTAAGGCTTTCGTTATACAAGTATATGGCATCACTTATATCTCCGTCATAAAGTACTCTCCCTGACCTGAGTACAATACCCCTGTCACAGAACTGCTTTGCTGTAGCTGTAGAATGCGTAACAAGAAGCAGTGTCGTTCCATAATCTTTTATCATTTTCTTGATCCTATCGACACATTTCTTCTGAAATTTTGAATCTCCTACACTCAATGCTTCATCTACTATCAAAATATCAGGCCTTATACAGACATTTATTGCAAATCCCAGCCTTGCTTTCATCCCGCTGGAATATGTTCGAAGCGGCTGATCTATATATTCACCTATTTCGGCAAACTCTACAATATCCTCTTCAACTTCTTCTATTTCTTTATTGGTCATGCCGGTAAGCTGCCCTTTGAGATAGATGTTCTCTCTTCCTGAAAACTCAGGGTCAAATCCTGCTGTCAGCTCTAAAAGTGCTCCTACCCTTCCTTTCACATGTATCTTTCCGTAAGTTGGGAAAGAGACTCCTGTTATCATTTTAAGTATTGTGGATTTTCCTGCGCCGTTTCGGCCAAACAAAGCAACAGACTCACCTTTTTTTACAGAAAAAGATACATCATTTATTGCTCGTTTTTCTCTATATGTCACAGATTTTATAAATGTAGCCAAGAATCTTTTCTTGTCATTTTTGAATAATTTATATATTTTTGTAACATGATCCAATACTATAACATTATTTTTATCAGTCATCTTATTTTTCTGCCTCACAAAATATCTGGTATCTCTTTTACGGTTCTGTTGTACGCCCATGTAGCTGCGACGATCATGACGAGCAGCATTATCATAAAACATATGAACGGTATCCTTTCTTGCCATATCCAAGTCTCATATATGAATGTGTTTCTGTATCCGGATGCAAAATAGCTCACAGGATTAAACAGCATTAAGATTTTTATCCAGCCCACTTCTATACTGTTGACATCGTACATTATCCCCGAAAGCCAAAATATAGGGGTTACAAAAGAACGAACCAGATTTTTAAAATCCTTACTCATGGCAGAAAGCATAGAAGCAAACAGACTCCAGAATGTAAAAAATATTACCATAAGCAACAAATATATGGGCAATTGCAATATGTATTTGCCCGGGAAATGTCCCAGAATTATGAAAATAATAAGCATAATGCCGATAATGAAAAAATGTATCATCAGCTTAGACAACCCTACGAATGTAGGTATTGTAGATACAGGAAATTTCATCTTTGTAACAAGATATCTGTATTTTAATATCGCCCCCGTACCCTGACTTATCATTTCACTCATATAAAACCACGGTACCATTCCTGCCAATATCCAAAGGATATACGGGCATCCGTTTATATCTCTGTTTGCCCTAAGCCCTATTGAAAACGCGAACCACAATACTAAAACCATGACTGTCGGCTTTATAATAGCCCATGCCCATCCCAATGCAGCACCGGAATAGGTTTTTACTATATCAGCCTTAGCCAATTTCAATATCTGCTCGCGCCACATAATATGTTCTTTTATTATTTCAAATAATGTTTTCACTTTTTCTTCCTATCAAAACGCCTATTATTTTCTAAATACAAGAATATCTTCAACATTACAATCTAAAATTTCACATAATAAATCAATCGTTACTGTACTCAAGGGTTCGTTATGACGAATCCTGTGTATAGTTGAACTTCTTACGCTGTATTTTTTTATAAGTTTATATGTACTTATATTCTTCTTTTTTATGGTCTCCCAAAAGGGCGTATATTCAATCATTTCCCACTCTCATTTTAACCTGTTTCAGGTTAAAAACGCTATAGAAACAATCATATGTTCTATAATCAAAATCATAAAGTAAAATTTTGGATAAAAATGTCGACTTTATGGAGGTGATATACAACGTAATGTACAGAAGGATCCGTGATTTAAGAACTGATCATGATATGACACAAAAGGAATTATCTAAAATCTTAGGCATGTCACAAACAGGATATTCTAAATACGAGACAGGAGAAAATGACATTCCAACGGAAATATTGATACGTTTGTCGAAGATTTATAATGTCAGCATAGACTATCTGTTAGATCAGACTGACTGTAAAAAACCATATAAATAAAGGAGCTGTTTGGAAAATTCATTCAACAGCTCCTTTATTGTAATTACTATTCTATGATAACTCCATCTTCATCGATTATTATATCATCTGTATCGATTCCCGGGATATCCTGTTCAACATTATCTGTGTCTTTATCCCTATCATTTCTGAGATTATCAAGAAGAATTCCTTCAACTTTATCCATAATATCGGGATTATCTTCAAGATATTTTTTCACATTTTCTCTTCCCTGTCCGATCCGATTTCCTTCGAAACTATACCATGAACCGGCTTTTTCTATGATCTTCGCATCTACGGCACAATCCAAAACATCTCCGGATTTTGAAATGCCCTGACCGTACATGATATCGAATTCTGCCTGTTTAAAAGGCGGGGCAACTTTATTCTTGACGATCTTAACTCTCGTCTTGTTTCCCAATATCTGATCTCCAGACTTTATACTTTCTACTTTTCTCACATCTATTCGCATAGAAGAAAAGAATTTGAGAGCTCTACCGCCTGTAGTTGTCTCCGGATTTCCAAACATCACTCCTATTTTCTCCCTAAGCTGGTTTATAAATATAATAGTAGTATTAGTTTTATTTATAACTCCTGCCAACTTTCTCAGGGCCTGTGACATAAGACGCGCCTGCATACCCACTGTAGCATCTCCCATAGCTCCGTCTATCTCATGTTTTGGAACAAGCGCTGCAACGGAGTCAACCACTACTATTTCAACAGCTCCGCTCCTAACAAGCATTTCAGCTATCTCCAAAGCTTGTTCTCCGTAATCAGGTTGAGAGACGAGAAGTTCATCAACATCCACCCCCAGATTTTTCGCATACTCAGGATCAAGCGCGTGCTCAGCATCTATAAAAGCCGCTCTTCCGCCCTGTTTCTGCGCCTCGGCAATTATATGAAGCGTAAGAGTAGTTTTACCTGATGATTCAGGACCAAATACTTCAATGATCCTTCCCTTCGGAACTCCACCTATTCCAGTTGCCAAATCAAGACTCATTGAGCCTGTGGATATAGCCTCTATATTCATTCTGGCACCGTCATCACTGAGTTTCATTACAGCACCTTTGCCAAATTGTTTCTGTATCTGTGCAAGAGCTTCATTCAACGCTTTATCTCTGTCTTCCTTACTGGCCGACTTCATATTTTTAGTTTCATTTTTAGCTGCCATATAATTACCTCCAAATCAAGAACGTTTGTTCTTTAATTATAATACCCTATTTTTACCATGAGGTCAAGAAAATTATCTCGAATTTTTATGGAATAATTTTACATTTTATTATGCGTTTTGTCAATATATTAAGTATATTTACTATAGACATGGCTGCGAAAAAAATCGTAGCCATACCCTATTATATATTCTTATTTATCATGTCTAACATACTGAGCAGTGTATAATGCCTGTTCCATTTCCTATTGACATCTCTCATAAGAACTTTTTTACAAAGCTTCTTATCTCCATAAATAAAACCTATATACACAAGTCCTACCGGTTTTTCCCTGCTTCCTCCGTCAGGGCCTGCTATTCCGGTAACAGATATGCAGATGTCACTACCGCTTACCCTCTTCAGTCCTTCTGCCATTTCAACAGCAGTTTCTTCACTTACAGCACCAAATTCATCTAAAGTCTCAGCTCTGACTCCAAGTTCATCCATTTTAGCTTCATTGCTGTAAGTTACAAGGCCCCGCTGAAATACCCTGGAAATCCCCGGTATATCTGTGACTGCCGCAGCAAACATGCCGCCTGTACATGATTCAGCCGATGACAATGTAAGTCCTTTTTTCATAAGTTTTTGACATACTACCTCAACCAGCTCTTCATCATCACAGCTGTAAATATAATCTCCGATCCTTTCTATCACTGTTTCAAGCATACGATCAACAGCTTCTTTTGCTTCATGACGTGATTTCTTCTTTGACGCTATCCTAAGAGAGCATTCTCCCTCTTTTGCATATGTTGCAAGTGTCGGATCAGTCTGATCGTCTATAAGATCCATAAGTTCTGTTTCCAGCTGAGACTCTCCTATACCAAATGCTCTTATCATCCTATAATAAATGACATCATCAGACATCGATTCTAAAAACGGCATAACACTTTTTTCAAACATCCTTGTCATCTCTCTCGGAGGCCCGGGCATACATATTATATACTTGCCGTCTTTTTCTAAAGCGAAACCGGGAGCCGTTCCTGCATCATTATGGAACACTTTAGCTCTGGACGGCAGTATCGCCTGTTTCTTGTTGTTTTCCGTCATTTCTCTTCCAAGATTCTTAAAGTATGAGACAAGCTCTTCCATTACATCATCGTCAAGGACCAGTTCATCACCCATTACTTCACAGGCCACCTCTTTAGTCAAATCATCCTGTGTAGGCCCCAGACCTCCCGTGGTCAATACCAAATCACAATCCTCAAAAGCTAAGTTTATCATATCAAATACTCTTTCCGGATTATCACCTACAGTATAATGATACATGACATCATATCCCAGCATATTAAGTTTATTTGAAAGATATACTGTATTAGTATTGGTTATCTGGCCGAAAAGCAGCTCTGTTCCTACACTTAAAATAGCCGTTTTCATCTTTACTACCTCTTTTCTGCTAAAAAATTTTCCTAATTTCTACATAGAAAATAATTTTTTATTTTTAGCTATGTATTCAATACCTGAAACAATAGTCATTATCAAAGCTATCCAAAGAAATATAGTATCCATAGGTAAATTAAAGTTCAAAAGGCTAAAAGGCCAGTTTTCCAATATAAGAAGAGGTATTGCTATCATCTGAGTTATAGTTTTGATCTTTCCTGTAGTACCTGCTGCTATTACTATTCCCTGAGCCGCTGCTACTTGTCTCATGCCTGTTATTATAAATTCTCTTCCCAGTATTAAAATCACCATCCACCCAGGAACATATTCAACCTGTACAAGACATATGAGAGCTGACATAACCAGAAGCTTATCGGCAAGGGGATCCATCAGTTTTCCGAAATTAGTCACCAAATTATGTTTTCTTGCTATATGCCCGTCAAGCATATCCGTCAAAGCTGCCAATATAAAAATTATAGCTGCAGCATATTTATATCCCATGAGAAAAACTACAATGAATACAGGTATGGCAAATATCCTCCCCATAGTAAGTTTATTAGGCAAATTCATATTATTCCTCCTTTTCTCCTATCAAATCATAATCAAAAGCATCCGTTATATGTATCCGAACCATATCTCCGGGACTAAGCTTATCATTTGATTTAAAAATAACGGTATTGTCTATTTCAGGCGCATCATATACAGTTCTTCCAATATAAGCCCCTTCATTATCCATTTCGTCAATCATGACCTCTATAGTATTTCCCACCTTTGCTTGGTTTATTTCTCGGGAAATATCAAGCTGCTTTCTCATTACAGTATCGGCTCGAACAGACTTCACATCCTCTTCTATCTGATTATCCATATTCCCTGCAACCGTACCTTCCTCACGTGAATAAGCAAATACACCCAGACGCTCAAATTTTGTTTCTTCAACAAAATTTACAAGTTCCTCAAAGTCTTTCTCACTTTCTCCGGGAAATCCGACGATGAAAGTAGTCCTTATATGTATATCAGGAATAGCTGACCTTAATCTTCCTATTGTATCCTTAATACTTTCTGTTGTGGAATATCGATTCATCGCATTAAGTACATCATTTGAGATATGCTGCAGCGGAATATCTATATAATTACAAATTCTTTCTTCTGAAGCCATTACATCAATAAGTTCATCGGTTATCTTGTCCTCATAACAGTACATAAGCCTTATCCATCTTATGCCTTCTACCCGGCACAGCTTTCTTAAAAGCTCTGGCAGCATCAATTTTCCGTAAATATCACGTCCGTACTCTGTCACGTCCTGAGCTATCAGAATTAACTCTTTACACCCCTTTAAGGCCAGAATCTCCGCCTCATCCACTATATTCTCCATAGGTCTGCTTCTGTATTTTCCCCTTATCTGAGGTATAACACAGTATGTACAGCAATTATTGCAACCTTCTGCAATCCTCAAAGTCATGGAATACGGATTCTCCTTTATCTTTCTGGCAGAAAATTCTTCAAAGCCATCGGACTGGCAACTGAATATCTGCTGCCTTTCGCCCCTTTTAAATCCCTTCACAATCTGTGGAAGGCGCTCATAATCATTGACTCCCAGGAAAATATCTACCTCCGGAAGTTCATCGGCAAGTTCCTTTCCGTAACGCTGGGAAAGACAGCCTGAAACAATCAGGATTTTTTTGCCTCTTTCATCCCCTTCATCTATAAACCGTGCCATATCAAATATACAGTCTATAGATTCCTGTTTAGCATCATTTATAAAACCACAAGTATTTACCAGTATTGCATCGGCTTCCTTTAAGGAATCTGCCAGCTCCATGCCTGCAGCCTCCCATATACCTTCTATCCCTTCAGAGTCATTAAAATTCTTAGGGCATCCCATCGTTGCTATATATAACTTCATTCTTGTTCCAAATCCTTTGTATTATCTCGCATATTCATCAGATCTTCTTCCGAAATCAATACCTGTCTCGGTCTGCTTCCGTCTGACGGACCTACTATCTGACGGTCTTCCATCATATCTATTATTCTGGCTGCTCTGTTATATCCTATCCTAAACCTTCTTTGCAGCATGGATACAGATGCCTGCTGTGCCTGCACCACCAATTCTATGGCTTCCGGCAAAAGTTCATCCTCAAGATCCCGCTCACTCTTTTCGGCAGCAGGTGTATTGGCTCGCTCTATAGAATCCATTACATTAGATGAATACTCAGCTTTCTCCACCTGTCCTTTTACAAATTCGATCACATCATGAACTTCTTCGTCAGAAATAAAAGTTCCCTGTACCCTTGTCGGCTTACCGCTGCCAAGAGGATTGAATAGCATATCTCCTTTTCCAACTAATTTTTCAGCCCCTGACATATCCAATATAGTTCTGGAATCAAACTGAGAAGACACTGCAAAAGCTATACGTGAAGGTATGTTGGCTTTTATCACACCTGTAATGACATCTACAGAAGGTCGCTGAGTAGCAACGATCAAATGCATTCCAGCAGCTCTTGCTTTTTGCGCCAATCTGCAAATCGACTCTTCTACCTGCGAAGGCGCTGCCATCATAAGATCTGCCAGCTCATCTATGATAATAACAACCTGCGCCATCACTTTTTCTTCCTCGCCTTTATTTCTCATGGTGTTATTATAACTTGCCAATTCTCTTACGCCTTCTTCGGCAAACTTCTTATATCTGTCATCCATTTCAGCTACAGCCCAATTAAGAGCAGCGGCGGCTTTCGACGGTTCTGTCACTACAGGAATTAACAGATGAGGTATTCCGTTGTAATTGGCCAGCTCCACGACCTTAGGATCGATAAGAACAAGTTTAACCTCTTCAGGTTTCGCCTTATACAAAATACTTGTTATTATACTATTTATACAGACACTTTTTCCCGACCCTGTAGATCCTGCAATCAGAAGATGCGGCATAGATTTCAAATCAGCAACAATAGCCTTGCCTGCTATATCCTTTCCTACAGCAAAAGTTATTTTTGATTCGGATTTTTTAAAAACTGCGGAATCTATGATCTCTCTTATGGTAACCATATTGATCCTGTCATTTTCTATTTCAATCCCAACTGCAGGTTTTCCCGGTATAGGGGCTTCTATCCTTATACTTTTGGCCTCCATATTGAGAGCTATATCATCAGCCAGATTTTTAATCCCCTTAACCTTGACTCCACTGTTGGGATGTACTTCATATCTTGTAACTGCCGGTCCCTGAGTAACATTTGTCACCTGAGCATCTATATTAAAGCTATGAAGAGTATTTTCCAGTTTTACAGCCTTAGCTCTTAGAATATTCTCTTCCTCAGCCGGATTAGTTCCCTTTTTCTTAGCCTTTGTCAGAAGATCTATCGAAGGAAATTTATAACTTTCAGATGAAGATGTTGTTATATTGAAATCATCCTCACGCAACATACTCTTCTCTGCTTCCGCCTTTGTCAATTTTTCTTCCATCATCTTTGGAGAAAATCCCCCCACTATAATAGGGCTTCCGAAACCTTCGGATTTTACGTCATCATCTTCACATCGATAAGATGACTCCTGATCCGTGATATCAAAAGTATCCACAGGCGTAATTTTCATCTTTTTCTTATTTTTCTTACCGCTTTTTTGTCTGTCCTCTCCCAGTGAAAAATCAAGACCGTCCATTGCTTTTCCTGAAGCAAGATCTTCATCCTGTACATAACCAAGAATTTTCTTCTGCCGTGCAGTAATCCCCGTATCACCATATCCTTTAGATTCCGCTGCCGCATAAACCTCAGCAGTACTGTGAGCAGGAGTCCGTTCCTTCATATCATCAGAATGTATTGATCTCTGCCGCTGTTTTTCCGCAGCACGTTCTTCTCTGAATTCATCACGCTTTACTTTTCTTTCTTTTGCTTTTTCCAGAAAACGTGATACCGGAGTATTCATCAGCATAAGAAGACATATCACCACCGCTACTACAGAAAATATATAAAGTCCCGGAACACCAATCAGTTTAACGATTAATTTCCCAGTCATCATTCCGAAGGCCCCTCCGTCATCAAGAGCCATGCCATTGTTATAATATACCGGAATATTCCAAAACCTCTGATTTAAAACTGTATCATTAATAAATCTTCCTGAATTCATCAGAGAAATCATCAAAAATATTATAAGCAGCAATACTGCTGATTTTATTCCTACATGTATAGTTTTTCTCATAAACAACAAAACGCCGTATATTATAAAATAATACGGCAGTATATATGCAGCAAATCCAAACATTCCTTTAAAAAAATGTGATAAAGATAAACCTATTGTTCCGGCAGCCTCAGTTTGAAACGCTATTATAAAAAAAACACCTATGGCAATTAAAATTATAGCTACAATCTCATCCCTTACACTGCTGTCGAGTTTCTTTGCTTCAGGTTTTACAGACTGAGCTTTCACTCTGGATGATGAAGATGATGCTATTTTTCTTCCTGAATTTTTACTGCTGTTTCTATTCCTGCTGCCAGAAGGCTTTTCCGACTTTTTTCTCTTCTCCTTCATTGTTTACCTCTAATAAATAAACTTCTATCATCTACACAAAAATCAAAGCGTAAACTATCACTGCTATACCAAGCGCCCATGTGTAAACAGAAAAACCCATAAGATTTTTATTGGAAACAAGCTTTATCATAGCTTTAATGGCAAACAGCCCTGATAATGCCGAAACCAGCACACCAACCACAACAGGTCCAATAAACGACATATCCATTCCTGCTTTAAAAGCATCCGGCGCTTCTACTATTACAGATCCAAGTATAGACGGAATAGAAATAAGAAAAGCAAATTTGACAGCAAATTCCCTGTTAAGACCTGAAATTAAACCTCCGAAAAGAGTCGATCCTGATCTTGAAATCCCCGGACATATAGCTACACCCTGCATAAGACCTACAAAAAAGGCATTCCTGAATTTCATCTCTTTAATACCTTTACTGTTCCTTCCCATTCTCTCCGCTATGACAAGTATCGTACCGGTTATAAGAAGTCCTATACCTATGGCAATAAGTGACAGATACATGGCATTAAACAGATCATTGAAAAGCAGCCCGATGATAGCTGTAGGTATCGTTGCTACAATTATCATGAAACCAAGTCTTCTCGTAGGATTAGCATTTATTCTCAAGCCTTTTCCTGTAAATATATCCTTAATCACCGCACCAAGTTCTTTTACAAGAGCTACAATATCCTTCCAGTACACGATGAAAACCGATATAAGCGTCCCTAAATGAAGCAATACTGCAAATGGAAGCACATTTTCAGAGCTTATTCCAAAGAAATACTGTAAAAGTGCTAAATGTCCTGAGCTGCTTATAGGCAAAAACTCAGAAAGTCCTTGTGCCAGTCCCAAAATTATCCCTTGAATGTACGTCATGATTTAATCCTCCCTGCCTTTTCTCATGTATATTCAATTATGCCGTAAGGCATTTTAGTCAACTTGTTAATTATACCACAACAGTATATCAAATAATATGTATTTTTATTTAATCAGCACAGAAATTGCGACAAAATCTTGTCTTAACCCTTTACATCTGCACACTTTCGGTAGTATAATTAATGACAAAGCGTTTTTAAGATTAACCGCTGAAATGTTTATGAATATAATAAAATTAACAATAAATTTAGGAGGTCATTATTTATGAACAGAAAACCAAATATTGCAGTCGTGGGTGCTACAGGAGTAGTCGGTTCCACATTTTTAAAAGTTTTGGAGGAAAGAGATTTTCCTTTCGAAAACATTTACATGATGGCATCGGCCAAATCTGCAGGCAAAAAATTGACCTTCAAAGGTAAAGAATACATAATCGAAGAACTCACAGAACATTCCTTTGATAAGCCTATAGATATTGCTCTCTTTTCAGCAGGCGGTTCCACAAGCGAGAAATTTGCTCCCATAGCAGCTTCCAAAGGTGTTATCGTTGTTGACAACAGCAGTCAGTGGAGAATGGATAAAGAAGTTCCTCTTGTCGTTCCGGAAGTAAATCCAGAAGATATAAAATGGAATAAAGGCATCATAGCTAATCCTAACTGCTCCACTATACAGGCTATGGTTGCACTCAAACCTCTTCAGGAAAAATACGGAATTAAAAGAGTTGTTTATTCAACCTATCAAGCTGTTTCAGGCTCAGGGGTGAAAGGGATCAACGATCTTAAAAACGGCTTGGCAGGAAAAGATGATGAGCTTCAGGCTTACGCTCATCCTATTGCCGGAAATTGTCTTCCTCATATAGATGTGTTTACCGATAACGGCTACACTAAAGAAGAAATGAAAATGATAAATGAAACCCATAAGATCCTTGATGAAAATATCAAAGTAACAGCCACAACAGTAAGAGTTCCTGTCTTTGATTCTCACAGTGAATCTATCAATGTCGAACTTGAAAAACCTTTTGAACTGAAAGACGTCGTTGAACTGTTCAAAAATTCACCCGGAATCATAGTTCAGGATGATGTTGCCAACAATGTATACCCTCTTGCGAGAGATGCTGCAGGTACTGATGAAGTATACATCGGCCGTATCAGAAGAGACTTCTCACTTGATAATGGCCTTAATATCTGGGTCGTTGCCGATAATATCAGAAAAGGTGCTGCAACAAATGCAATACAGATAGCTGAGCAGCTCATAAAAGATATGGACGATTAAATAACTGTTTTTACGAATTAAAAAACTGCCAAATCAGAAAAAATGATAAGGCAGTTTTTTTTATATTATATATCGAAATAATTTATATACCCCAAATTATATTTAAAAGAAGTGACTCTGTTTATCAAACATTGTTTTTTCTCTCTTTTACTTTTTTCTGTATAAGCTTGATAAACTGTATAACGGGAATATTCAAAAACGCCAAACCATACACCGTCAGAAGCTGAGGGATTCCCAAAGCATGGACTTTAAATACATGATCAAAGGCAGGTACAGCAAGAGCCATTGTTATCAAAATCATTCCAAGAAGAAAGGCGCCTATAAGATACTTATTGTTCCAGAACCTTTTGGTGAATATCACAGGTCTGTCAGATTTACAGTTAAACCCATGGAAAAGCCTGCTGCTGCAAAGTGTTCCGAAAGCCATAGTACTTCCCAAAAGGGCGCTTCCGCCAAACTCGCCGGCAGTAAACCACCCGTTTAAACCAATCAAAAACGCCACAACGGTCATTATACATATAGAAAGGCCACCAATACCTATTTTGGACAGAAAATCCTTTGTCAATATAGATTCATTGGCAGGTCTCGGTTTTTCCTTCATAAGGTCTGCATTATGAGGCTCAAGTCCCAGAGCTATCGCCGGAAGACTATCTGTAAGCAAATTGATAAACAACAGATGAACAGGTGCAAAAGGAACAGGAAGAGCAAACACAGATGCATAAAGAACCACCAATATCGCTCCAAAATTTCCCGAAAGCAGAAACTGTATGGCATTTTTTATGTTCTTATATATATTTCTTCCGTTTTCCACAGCCTTCACTATAGTGGCGAAATTATCATCTGTAAGAACCATAGCGGCCGCATCTTTCGAAACTTCACTTCCCGTGATACCCATAGCTACACCTATATCAGCCTGTTTAAGCGCAGGCGCATCATTTACACCGTCCCCTGTCATGGCCACGATGTTGCCTTTATCCTGCCAAGCCCTTACGATCCTGATCTTGTGTTCCGGAGAAACCCTTGCATAAACAGAAATTCCCTCCACATATGACTTAAGTTGTTCATCATCCATATCATCTATTGAAGAACCCTCACAGGCTTCCGATTCGTCCTTCAATATCCCGATCTTCTTAGCTATAGCAGCCGCAGTGACTTTATGATCTCCTGTTATCATCACAGGTTTTATGCCGGCATCTATACATTCGGCAACAGCCGCCATAGATTCTTCCCTCGGCGGGTCCATCATAGAGATAAGGCCTAAGAACACCATTTCATTTTCATCATCAATCCCTGGAACAAAACCATGTTTTATTTCTTTATAAGCGAAGGCCAGCACCCTCAGCCCATTTTGGGAAAAATCACTATTACATGTCTCTATATCAGTTATATCCTGCTGCGCAAGAGCTCTTACCCCCTGTGCTGTTTGTATTGCCGTAACCCTATTAAGCAATACATCTACAGCCCCCTTTGTTATCATCACATTTTCGGCTCCGTTGAATAAATCCGGCCGATCACCTGTAAGCCTGTGACATGTAGACATCAGTTTTCTGTCACTGTCAAAAGGTATTTCTTCTGTCCTTATGCTGACACTCCTCTCCATATCATATGAAATGCCGAGCTTTATGCCGATATTTATAAGAGCAGTCTCTGTAGGATCTCCGATTTCTTTGCCGTCTGCTATTGTAGAATCATTACACAAGATACTCGATAACAACAGCTGTCTTTCTCCGTTATTTCCAATATCAATATCCGAAGATGATATCTTTTTTCCATGAACATAATAGTCTTCTACAGTCATCTTATTTTGAGTAAGAGTTCCTGTTTTATCTGAACAGATAACAGAAACACTTCCAAGTCCCTCTACAGCCTGAAGCTTTCTGATTATAGCATGTTCCTGGGCCATTTTCTGCGTTCCAAAAGAAAGTACAATAGTCACTATAGAACTTAATGCCTCCGGTATAGCCGCTACTGCAAGAGCCACAGCGAAAAGAAAAGCATCGCCTATAGGCTGGCCTCTAAAAACACTTATACCGAACAATATTCCGCAGAAAACGAGTATAAGGATTGATAACTTCTTTCCGAAATTATCAAGATTGACTTGAAGCGGGGTTTTCTTTTCAGATGTAGTTTTCAAAAGCGTGGCTATTTTTCCTACTTCTGTTTCCATTCCTATGGCAGTTACAAGGAATTCCCCTCTGCCATAAGTAACAAAACTTCCTGAATACACCATATTGAGCCTATCGCCAAGAGGGACAGTCTCTTCTATCACTGAAACATCTTTCTCAACACCAAGGCTCTCTCCGGTAAGCGCACTTTCATCAATTTTCATACCTGCATTTGAAATTATTCTGCCGTCAGCAGGTACAAAATCACCCGCCTCTAAACTCACTCTATCACCTACGGTAATTTCGGAAGCTGGAATTTTTATAAATTGCCCTCCTCTGAATACCTTTGCTTCAGGCGCTGACATTTTCTTAAGACTGTCTAAAGACTGTTCAGCTTTAACAGTCTGCACAGTTCCCAATATAGCATTTATTGTTATTACTACCAATATAACAATAGCACTTTCTACATCACCCAATATTCCTGATATTATTGCTGCAAATATCAATATAATAACAAGAAAATCTTTAAACTGTTCAAAAAAAAGCCTGATAATGGATTTTTGCTTTCCTTCCACAAGTTCATTAGGCCCGTATTTTTCTCTATTAGACGCCACCTGCTGATCACTGAGAGGTTCCGTGCTTCCATTAACTGTAACCATGGCGTCTTTCTCAGTCATTTTATAAAACTCGTTCATTCCATGCTCCTTTTAAATTATTATACCCATATCTCACATTTTACTTTCAGGCGATGTGTGCCAAATTTAGCAGTAAAATTTCTTCCAAACCATAGATTTAGGCGGCTCATAAAAAAAGAGACTTTTACTGCATATTAAATGCAATAAAAGTCTCGCAATTTAATTACGCTCCGGATGAAAATCATCGCGTTGACGATAGCGTAAACACTGATGTGTCTGCTACTCCCTTTTATTAAGAGTATAATATATTCATTTCATATATATGTCAATACATTCTTTATCTGCATTTTCTTTTTTTCTCAGTTTTTTTCTGATAAAAAGATCTTCAGGAAACTGTGAGACTATTATAGCTAAAAACATCATCCCACACCCTATATATTCATGTATCGAAAGAATCTCTCCGAAGAATATCCAACCTGAAAATAATGTGAAAACAGTTTCAAGCGCCATTATAAGGCATGCCAGATTAGGATTTGTAGCCTTCTGCCCCATAGTCTGAAAAGTATATCCTACCGCACAAGCTATTACACCGGAATATATTATAGGTATCCATGCATCTTTTATAGCCGTCCACGTGATACCACCGAAGAAAACAGCCGGAATCACACATATCAGTCCAGCCACAATAAACTGACTGCACGTCAAAACAGCAGGCTTTATTCTTCTGACAAAGTGATCTATGGCATGTATATGCACAGAACATAAAAAAGCCGCGCAGAACATCATAATATCTCCAAAGGTTACAGCTTCGATACCATTGAAAAGGCAAAGAAAATATAGGCCAACAAGTCCGATAGCTACCCCTATCCACAAATTTCTACCGGTCTTTTTACCCAGATAAATACCTATCATGGGAGTTATAAAAATATAAAGAGCTGTTATGAAACCTGCTTTACCTACAGATGTATATGGAAGTCCAATCTGTTGAAGCAATATAACAGCGGCTATAAGGCTTCCACAGCATAACGCGCACTTCAAAATTTCTTTGAACGTTGTTATTTTTTCCTCATCGTCAGAAGATTGTTTTTTTTGCAAAACCAATACAAAAGGAAGCATGACAATGCCTCCTAATATACATCTTACTGAAGTAAAAATAAAAGGATCTATATATTTAAGACCTTCCTTCTGCGCTGCTAAAGAAAATCCCCAAACCAGTGCCGCCACAAATAAAAACAAATTCCCTTTTGCACTGTGTCTCATGTTTTAAAATATCCATTCTTTCTCTTTAAATCCCACGAGAATGCGCTCTCCATCTATAAGAAGAGGTCTTTTTACCAGCATGCCATCTGATGCAAGAAGCGATATTTTCTCAGAATCACTCATTTCCGCCAACTTATCCTTAAGGCCAAGTTCTCGATATTTCATACCGCTGGTATTAAAAAATTTCTTTATAGGATATCCGCTTTTTGCAATCCATTCTTCCAATTCTTTCTCATTGGGATTATTTTCTACTATATGTCTGTCATCAAATTCAACCCCCAGACTTTCCAGATGCTTTTTAGCTTTCTTACATGTAGAACATTTAGGGTATTCTATAAATAACATATTTACAACCTCCTTATTATATCAGTGTCATTTTAACATAAGACTTCATCATTTTGAAAGCTACCAAAAAATAAAATTCATTATCATAAAGTTATTATTAATATTTACAATTTTAATGCAGTATATTATATTTTTTATATTAAGATAAATTCAGAATCTATATTATTCATATTATTAAAAACGGTACCGCAAATCACGGCACCGTTTTAATTTTAAAGCTATATTATCCTGTTTATGCTTCTGCAGATTCCACAACATCCTTACCGTTGTAATAATTACAGTTAGGGCAAACTCTATGCGGAAGCTTTGGCTCGTGGCACTGCGGACAAATAGAAAGCCCCGGTGCTTTCATCTTCATGTTCGCAGATTTTCTCTTATCTCTTCTTGCTTTCGAAGTTTTCCTCTTAGGTACTGCCATATTTTACACCTCCTTTTGCTCCGTTATATGTATGATATATTCGTTAAATTAAATATCTGTCGAATAATTCGCAACTTCTAAAGTATACCTTCCATCGGTATCTCTTGTCAACAATTATTTTCATACGATGATAAAAAGCTGTATACTATAGATTCCCTTATTATTTACCGGTAACGATCTTATAAGTATCTCTGGCAATCATTAACTCCTCATTAGTAGGAATCAAAATAATTTTTACTCTTGAATCATCTCTGGAAATAATCATCTCTTTACCTCTTACCTTGTTCTTTACAAGGTCAAGTTTTATTCCCAGATTGCCTAAATCATTACAGATGATATCTCTCATGCCTATGTCGTTTTCCCCTACACCGGCAGTAAACACTATAGCATCTACACCGTTCATTTCGGCGATATAAGCACCGATGTAAAATCTAACCTTATGAGCAAAAACCTTGAGAGCCAGAAGAGCCCTTTCATTTCCTTCTTCAGCAGCAGCCTCAAGATCTCTGAAATCACTGGACACCCCTGATATACCCAGTACACCCGATTTTTTGTTAAGTATTTCATTGGCAACGCCCTGATCAAGCTTTTCTTTCTCTCTGATGTATGTAACGATGGCTGGGTCAATATCGCCACTTCTTGTTCCCATTACCAATCCCTCCAACGGAGTAAATCCCATGGAAGTATCTATACATTTACCTCTCTTTATAGCTGATACGGAAGCTCCATTTCCTAAGTGACATGTTATCAACTTCAAATCATCGATATTTACATTCAGTATGTCAGAAGCCCTTTCAGCTACATACTTATGGCTTGTTCCATGGAAACCATATCTTCTGATTCCGTATTTTTCATAATATTCATAAGGAATAGCGTAAATATATGATTCAGGAGGCATAGTCTGATGAAAAGCTGTGTCGAATACACCTACCATCGGTGTGTTTGGCATCAGTTCCTGACAAGCCGCAATACCGAGAAGGTTAGGCGGATTGTGGAGAGGAGCCAAATCGATACATTCTTCAAGGGCTTCAATTACAAGATCATCTATCAGTACAGAATGAGCAAATTTCTCTCCGGCGTGAACTACACGGTGTCCTACTGCGCCTATCTCGCTCATATCTTTAACGACGCCGTGATTTTCATCCTGTATCGCCATAAGAACGTGTGAAATAGCATCTTTATGATTTTCCATAGGAACGATAAGCTGGAACTTGTCCATGCCTGTCTTCGTATGAGTTATCACAGATCCTTCCATCCCTATTCTTTCAACCAAGCCTTTACAGAGAAGTGCTTCGTTAGTCATATCCAGAACCTGATACTTCAGTGAAGAACTACCACAGTTAATTACTAAAACTTTCATTTACAATTCCTCCATCTTTGTATTATTAAAACAACTATATCATTATACCCTTTAAAGCAAAGTGATTCAATACCTTTGGCTATTTTCAGAATTTTCCGCCTCAACATATCACTGATTTTTCAGACTATATAAGGCTTCATAACTTTATCTGAAAAAATGTACAAATCACGCGCATTAATAACATTATAAACATCAGAAGATATTATATCATATTTTAAAGTTTCTTCTACATCCCTGTATAAATCCTTCTCTTTATTTATATTGGTAATTATTGGAATATGAGGATTCTCCTGTTTCTTTATTAATTTAATAAGCCTGCGTCCCTTTTCTCCTGCTGCCAGGACTCTTGCATAAATATTCTTTTGCGGATTATATTCTTTCAATCCTATGAGAATATATATAATAAGTCTCCTCACAGTAGATTCTGTATAACGTTTGGACACCATTGCAGAAACAAGATGATCCATAGATGATGCTTTTACTATCTCTTTTCTGAATTTATTTTCAAGGCCTTCTCCCATGCAGTGTATACGCGCCATTTCCTCGTTCCCACTTTTCATCAGCTCACCCTTTAACAACAAGAATGCACGTTCTTCAACTTGTCTGGGATTCTGTACTCTCACAAGCTCTGCCGCAGAATTATCAGGCATATATTCTCTCAAAACAGTTTCTCTCACAGCACCTTCACGTATCATCTCCCTTAAAACAGAAGCTCCTGCAAATCCAGCCAACTCATTGTATTCTCGATATCCCGAACCAAAACGTTTTACTACATGAGCCGTCACGGCATGTCCTTTTTCTCTCCAATATGATATCCTTTTCAAATATTCAATACCCAATATATTATTGGGTTCAGTCATAAGCGAGGCTTCATCCCTGCTCAGAATCCTCTCCACTCCCTTTTGGAAAGCTTTTACTGACGAATACCCCTTTTTCATTTCCAGCTGTCTGATCTCATTTATATTATCCTTATATTTTGAAAGTTTCTGTACAACAGCTTCCAGCCGGTGCAGATCTCCGCTTTCACTTCCAAAAGATATATGAGTAGCTCCTATACCAGTCAAAATATCTATTGCACCCGATGCAAAAACTTCTGCTCTTGAACATGCAAAAATAAATGGAAGTTCAAGAACAAGATCCACACCATTTTCCACAGCTATTCTGCTCCTGCTCCATTTATCTAATACGGCAGCTTCCCCTCTCTGTGTAAAACTGCCGCTCATTACAGCAACAGAATATTCTGCCCCTGTATTTTCCATGGATTTTTCAAGATGATATCTATGCCCGTTATGAAACGGATTGTATTCTGCTGTAATTCCTAAAATTCTCATAAATTAATCATAACACAAAGAGAGAAATAATAAAAGCCGCCGCTGCTGCAAATATACTATGTGTCAACTTACTTACAAACAAATACTTTATCGGAATTCCTGTTCCAGAAAGCATACTCATAGACTGCCCCAAAACAGAAAGCCCTCCCCATGACATTATCGCTGCAGAAAGTATACACTTCATTGACTCTGTCATAGACCCGCATTCCGCGACAGCTCCGCAGCCCACCGTCATTTCAAAAAATCCCTTTACAAGAGCTCTGACAGACTGACTCTCTACAAGAGAAAAACCACCGCACATATGAAGCAGATCTGTGATAAACATAAACATCACTATGTAAGCCAGCACTATTCCCAAAGATCTAAAAGACATGATTATAGCCTCTGTGAAAGATTCTTGTATTCCTCTTCCAGAAGAACCATTTCTTAAGGACGAAATCTCAATTGCAGGGTCTCTTCCCAAAATTCTGGTATAAAGAACACCATTAGCAAAAGCGCCTATATAATGCGCCACAGCTATTATTCCCCCCAACATACCTGAACCCAGCATACCTGCTCCTACAGCTCCTACCATGAAAGCCGGCCCGGAAGTGCTGCAGAAACTCATGAGGCGTTTAGCTTCCCTCATGGAAATTTCACCATCGCGTTTCAGATCACCTACTATTTTTGCTCCCATTGGATATCCTGAAAGTACACTCATAGCAAAAGGAAAAACACCTGATTTGAATAACCTTATAACACCTATATTCTGTAGAAAATTTGCACAGATAAAAAAAGGCAAAAGCGCAGGCAAAACATTACTTATCCACAGAGATATCCCTTTTCTCGCAGAATAAAGAGCTATCGTAGGAAATATTACCATCAGAATGCAGCATGCAGAAGTTATAAATCCTGCAACAAATATTCTTTTTTTGTTAAATTTAAAAATACTCATGATCTATTTATATTAATAAACCATGAGTATTATGTATCTATTATTGTTTACTGATCCTCTTCTTCGCTTTCAGCTGAAGGAGCCGGTATATCATCGGCATCCATCTGTGTCCTGTACGCCATATCTTTGAGTTCATCTCTATTGGCTGCCAAAGCAGAATTAATATCATCAAAAGCTTTCTCTATACTTGTAAACATTTCTCCGAAATATATGGAACTGAGATGTTCCATTTTCCCCTGAAAACTGTACAATATACTGTCAAGATAATCATATGTACCTATCTTAAGCTGTTTAGCAGTATTCTCTGTAACTCTCATCAGCTCATCGGCACGAAGCTTCGCTTTTACTGTTATATCGTTATTTTCCACCAAAGCATCCGCCTGTTTCTGAGCATCTTCTATTACCGCCTCATATTGAGTTCTGGCCTCGGCGATTATTCTCTCTCTTTCGTTTTTTATCCACTGAGCCTGCTGGATCTCATCCGGTAATTCGGCTCTTATTTCTCTGACTATTTCCAATAATTCCTGAGAGTCCACCATTATTTTTCCCGTAAGAGGAAATCCTGCGGCAGTGTCAACAATTTCTTCAATTTCTTCTAAAAGTTCTAAAACCCTCATATTATCCTCCTATTTATCGTCAGTTAGTTCTTTCATTCTTTCCAGTATCGCATCAGGAACCAGTCCGTCTATGGATCCTCCCAGTGAATATACTTCTTTTATCATACTTGAGCTTATAAAAGAATACTGCGGATCAGTCATAAGAAACACAGTTTCAACAGTTTCATGAAAAAGTCTTGCATTCATCTGAGCCATCTGAATCTCATATTCAAAATCCATAGTGGCTCTCAAGCCTCTGACAACTACATTAAAGCTGTTATCATTGACATAGTTGGCAAGCAGCCCAGAAAAACAATCAACCTTTACATTTCTAAGATGTTTAAGCGCATCTTCTATCATAAATTTTCTCTCTTCCAAAGAAAACACGCACTTTTTGGAAGGATTAACTATTATTCCGATGGTAAGCTCATCGTAAAGTTTAGCAGATCTCTCTATTATGTTCAAATGTCCGTTTGTAAGAGGATCAAAAGATCCAGTATACAAAGCCTTCGTTTTCATCTGTACTCCTCCCAGAAATTCCAATTAATTATATCACGAATCCAGCCTTCATTCAACAATATATTGACAACATAATAATACCGTATTTACGCTGTTTTAATTTTTTGAACCCAAAAAATTCGTCTGGAAGCGACTCTTCTTTTCTATGTTCGGCTACAATAACGCCTCCCTCTCTGAGAAGTTTCCTTTCAGCAATCATTTCAAAACAAACTCCCAAAAGATCCTCATCATAAGGAGGATCCAAAAGTATTATATCAAAAGGTTCAGATGCGTTCATAAGCAGTTTTTTGAAATCTCCTGCAGCAACTATCGCTCTATCCTGAGCTTTGCAATGAGCTATATTTTCTTTTATAAGTTTTATACTTTCCTTTGAATTATCTCCAAATATACAAATATCTGCTCCCCTGCTCAGCGCTTCTATGCCCAGATTCCCCGTTCCAGAAAACAAGTCAAGCACTCGGCTTGCATAAATCTTTTCCGTCAATATACTGAAAAGAGCCTCCTTCACTTTGTCTGTAGTAGGCCTTATAGAATAATCAGAAGGTGTTTTGAGCCTTCTTCCTTTATAATCTCCTGCAATTACACG
>OLOZ01000652.1_pt1 | contig 29177 bp, 47 predicted proteins | sample 1673021 | NCBI WGS metagenome assembly OLOZ01 (sample SAMEA3136747, study PRJEB25190) | human gut metagenome | biome: human gut; feature: human-associated habitat; material: faeces | place: Austria | collected 2013 | reverse complement strand
AAGCCGACAAGCGCTAATCAATTATCAAGACAGACCAGAATTTAATGACACGGTTACGCGCGCAAAGTCCAGATGCGAAGAATACGCCGAATCTCGGCTCTACGATAAAGACGGCGCAAACGGAGCTAAATTTTCTCTCGGTTGTAATTTTGGCTGGCGTGAAGTAAGTGAGACAAAAATCAGCGCTGACCCCGTAAAGATAGTTATTGATGTCTGAAATCCGTCTGTCAGAAAAGATAGGCCCTGCGTTTTATGACGTAGCGCGGGACGTTTTTCAACATGGCCATACACATTACGATGAAAGCGGGGGGCGTGGGTCCCTCAAATCCTCGTTTGTGTCAATCATTGTGCCGCTGCTGTTAATCCGCAATCCCGGCACTCATGCGCTGGTGCTGCGTAAGGTGGCAAATACAATCCGTGACAGTGTGTACGCGCAATATATGTGGGCCATTGGCGAATTAGGTATGGCTGCATTTTGGGAAGCGAAAGTTTCCCCTATGGAGCTGATATATAAGCCTACCGGGCAAAAGATTATGTTTCGGGGCGCTGATGACCCCATGAAGATAAAATCTATCAAAGTGCCGTTTGGCTATATCGCCGTAACACACTTTGAGGAAAAAGACCAGTTTGCGGGTCGGGCGGAGATACGTACTATCTTGCAGTCCACCATGCGCAGCGGCTCGAAATACTGGAACTTTGAAAGCTATAACCCGCCGATCAGCCGCGATAATTGGGCCAACAAAGACAGTTTGGAGGAACGCGCTGACCGTCTGTGCCACAAATCAACGTATCTGCAAGCACCGCCTGAATGGCTGGGGCAGCAGTTTCTTGATGAGGCCGAATATCTCAAAAAGACGGATGAACGGGCGTATCAGCATGAATATCTTGGCATTCCGGTCGGAACTGGCGGCAATGTGTTTGAAAACCTCGAATTGCGGGAAATCACTGACAATGAAATTTCGCATTTTGACCGCATTTATCAGGGTGTTGACTGGGGCTGGTATCCTGACCCCTTTGCTTTTATCCGGCTGCATTATGACAGCGCACGCGAAACGATTTTTTTGATTGACGAAATATATCAAAACAAACTCACAAACGAAGCAAGCGGAAGTATGATTAAAAGTCGCAATTATATGGACGCATATATCACTTGTGACAGTGCGGAGCCAAAAAGCACAGCAGATTACCGCGCAATGGGGTTGCCAGCAAAAGAGGCCGTTAAAGGCCCCGGTTCCGTTGACTACGGGATGAAGTGGTTGCAGCGGCGGAAAATCGTTATTGACCGCAAGCGAACGCCAAACGCATATAACGAATTTGTAAATTACGAATACGAGCGAAACAAAGACGGGGACATCATAAGCGGCTATCCTGACGCAAATAACCATTTGATTGATGCCACAAGGTACGCTTTGGAGCGTATTTCCCGCCGGATGGGAGTTATCGCATGAGCAACGCAATCATTCAAAAGTTAAATCAGTTGGGCTATGCTACAATCCCCGAAGCGTTTTACAGCAAGGTTGCGGAGTGGAAAAGCTGGTATCAAGGGAACGTTAAAGGGTTTCACAATTACCGCGTTCGCAACGGCGAAAGTATGGTCAACTGCAAGCGTTATTCCCTTGGCATGGGGAAAAAGCTGTGCGAGGATTGGGCTAACCTGCTTATGAACGAGAAAGTTCAAATCACGCTGGAGGGGCAGAACGAGCAGGCGTTTATTGACCGTGTTTTGGCGGAAAACAATTTTACCGTCAAGGCAAATGAGATGCAGGAAATGAAGTCTGCTCTTGGCACAGTAGCATATATTCCTCGTGTTGTAGGGCAAGAGGTAAACGAAAGCGGTGAAATCGTCCCCGGAAACGTCTCTGGTATTGTGCTGGACTATGTAACGATTGAAAACATTTACCCGTTGGCATGGCAGAACGGCTATATCAGCGAGTGCGCTTTTTCGTCTGTGGTGACGCGGAGCGGGCACGATTATTTGTATCTTCAAATCCACCGCAAAGAGGATAGCGAAGAATACGTTATCGAGAACCGCATTTATCGGTATGATAATGAGCAGCTTGCGGACGAAGCACTGACCAATGTTAAGGGCTTTGAGCGCATCCCTCCTGTTGTACATACCGGAAGCAATAAGCGTCAATTTGTCATTGACCGACCCAACATTGCGAATAACTTCAACTATTTGCTTCCAACCGGCATTTCGGTGTATGCAAATGCTATCGACGTAATGCAGGGCGTGGATATTGCTTATGATAGCTACGTCAATGAGTTCAAGCTCGGGAAAAAGCGCATTATGGTGAAACCTGCTGCAGCGAAATACCTTGACGGAGAGCCGGTATTTGATTCAAGCGACGTCGCGTTTTACGTTCTTCCAGAGGACGTAAATGACGGTGCGGTTATTACGCCGATTGATATGACATTGCGGACGGCGGAGCACAACACAGGCATTCAGGATCAGCTCAACATTTTGTCCAGCAAGTGCGGCTTCGGTGAGACCTATTACCGCTTTGACGGTGGCAGCGTAGCAACTGCCACACAGGTCATCAGCGAAAACTCTACCATGTTCCGCACCATTAAAAAGATGGAGATCGTTTTGGAGCAGGCACTGGTGGAGCTGTGCCGCATTCTTCTGCGACTTGGCAATACCGCGATGGGCGCGGGGCTGAATGAAAATGTGGAAATCAGCATTGATTTTGACGATAGCATCATCGAGGACAAGCAGACCGATTTTTCCCGGGATATGCAACTTTTGCAGGCGGGCATTATGAACGATTGGGAGTTCCGAAGCAAATGGATGAATGAGGACGAAGAAACCGCAAAGGCGGCGCTGCCAAAGATGCAGGACATGACAACCGAAGGACAACAGGAGGTAGAGTAATGGGCGGAAGAGGCGGAGCTGGTGGCGGCATTGGAGCCGGAGAATTTGGGCGTGGGCGCGGTATGAGCCTTGCGCGGTTTTTGTCACAGCAGGATATTAACCGAGCAAACGCTGCGTCTGTCACTGATATGGGCGATATTATCAGGCGCACATTTGAGCGCAACGCTGCTGAGATCAATGGGCTTGAGCTGTCGGACCCTGAAAAGAAAGACGCCGTAAAGCAGATGGCAATTCTCGCAACAACGGCGCTCAAAACGGCGGCAGGAGCAGTCAATCCTTATGCAAGTGGGCCTGCACGCCTGACAACGGCGCAGAAAACAGGAAGCGCCGCAGACAGAGCTGCAAGAGCGCGCGGTGAAATGGATAGCTACATGCGGAAATTGCGTGACCAGTCCACTAAAAACCGCAAAGCAGCAGAAAACAAGGCGTTTTCCAATGCCTTTGTAACAGCGCAAAAGTCCGGCGCGTTGGAAGTTACGGTAAACGGCAAGAAATACCGCAGAAATAACAAGCGCAGCGGTACATGGCGCCCGGTATGATTAACTTTGAAAATCTCGACAAGTTTATATTCCCCGGCGTGGGCAAGTACGACATTCCGCAGATCGAGCCGGTCAAGGCGTATCCGCAGGGAGAGTTTATCCCCGTGAATTACCATTACACGGCGAAAAACCCGGCGAGTAAGATCGTGCATTTCTTTGTGGATGATTATCAATTCATCCGATACTGGAACACGCCTGACAAGTACATTCCAAAACTGACGCAGTTTGCGGCGGTGTGCGCGCCGGACTTCTCCACATACACAGATATGCCGCTGGCGATGCAGATATACAACCATTACCGCAAGCACTGGTTGGCTGCATACTGGCAAATGCATGGCATGACGGTTTATCCAACGATCTCATGGAGCGACGAGCAGAGCTATAATTGGTGCTTTGATGGTGAGCCGGTCGGCGGGATAGTTGCCGTTAGTTCGGTTGGCACACAGCAGAACAAAAAAAGCAAACGCCTGTTCTTGCGTGGTTATGAGGAAATGATGAAACGGCTTTTACCGGAATGGGTGATATTCTACGGAAAAGTGCCGGAAGAATGCGATTGGAATGTAATTCGAGTAAAGCCGCACTATGATGAGATTGTGAAACGGAGGAAAACAAATGAAATATCCGTTTCGGCCGGAAATCCTTGATGCGCTGCCGGAAGAACTGGCAGAACTGTACCGTGGACTTGAGGACACGCTGCTGATGGAGATATGCTCCCGCCTGAAGCTGCGGGACGAGCTGAACGAGGTCACGGCGCAGGACATCAAGGCGCTGCGGTCACATGGCATTGACCCAACAGAAATAACAAAGGCCATTAGCAAAACCACAGGGATTAGCAAACAAAAGCTAAACAAACTGCTTGATGATGTGGTGGAGCGTAACCAGACGTATTACACAGAGGTTATTGACCTTGCACACGTTACGCAGCCGGAAACGCTTGTAGACGCGGCTACAATAGCGGCTATTAAGGCACAGACACTTGATACGCTGCACAATTTAACTGCTTCTATGGGCTTTCTGGTGGACGCAGGGCAGACAATGCTCCCTCCCGCTAAAGCGTATCAGTGGGCGTTAGATAACGCTGTCATGCAGATTGAGAGCGGCGCAATCAACTACAATCAGGCCATAGCAAGCGCAGTTAGACAGCTTGCAGAGAGCGGAATAAAGGCAGTCGATTACGAGAGCGGTGCGCACAGCAACATTGATGCAGCCGTTCGTAGGGCTGTGATGACGGGTGTAAACCAGCTCAACCGTGAATATTCCCGCCAGTTAATGGACTTTTTGCAAACCGACCTTGTTTTAGTTTCTGCTCACGCGGGGGCGCGAGACTTTGACGGGCCGAAAGGCTTTGAAAACCACAAGAAATTTCAAGGCAAGATTTACCGTTGGGCGGAGTTTACAAAGAAATATCCCAATGCCTCAAAAAAAGAATACCCGGACTTTGAAAAATCGTGCGGTATTGGCGATGTGCAAGGTATCTTAGGCGCAAACTGCCGCCATACATGGTCTCCATTTGTGGAAGATGTTATGGAGCCGACATACACGGCGGAGCAGCTTGCCCATATTGATGATGGACTTGGCTGCACATTTGACGGAAAGACATATACGGCATACGAGGCAACGCAGATGCAACGCCGCGTAGAACGCCAAATTATCAAGCAGAAACGGCTTGTAAAGGCGTACAAAGCAAGCGGTCAAGAAGATACACGTATTACTGCAAACGCCAAATTACGCCGCCTGAACGCGAAATACAAGGCTTTCAGTAAGGCCGCTGGTTTGCCGGAACAGAGGGAAAGGACAAAGGTTCAGTATGATTGATGACAAGCTAAAAGCCGCAATCGAAAAGGCCCTTTCTGCTGGTTGCCGGGTACAGCTAAAGCAGATGAAAGACGGAAATGTAAAGGCACAAATTATTGAAGCAAAAGACATAAAAAAGCAGAATTAGCCTTACTTTTTGCCCTTGATATGGTAAAATAATAGCAAGTAAATATTCCCCACAGCGCAATAGAGCGCGTGGAAGTGGCACGATGAGCCAACTACTGAGATTTTCTCGGTGGTTGGCTCTTTTATTTTGTCAAAAATTGCCGAGAGGCGTTAAACCGCTGGATGACGATCCAGAAAATAAACGGAGGTAAAAACCATGAGCGAACCTACCCCTAATCCCAATCCGAACCCGGCTCCCGCGCCGGAGCCTTCTCCTGCAAAGACCTTCACGCAGGAAGAAGTGGACGCCATGATTGGCAAACGGCTTGCAAAAGCAATGAAGGGCATCCCCAGCGAGGAAGAACTCACCGCATACCGCACATGGAAAGACAGCCAGCAGACCGAGCAAGAGCGTCAGGCGAAGCGCGACAAGGAGTTTGCGGACAATAAAGCTGCCCTTACTGCCGCGCAGGCTGAAATCGAGCAAATGAAGCGCGATAAGTACGTTCTGAGCAAGGGCCTGACAGGTGACGATGCGGAGTTTATCGCATTTAAGGCTCTGAAAATGGTGGATGACAAAACCACCTTTGAGCAGGCCGTGGATAAGCTCACAGAAAATCGCCAAAAGGTCAAATTTGATTGGTCTGCCCCGGCAGGCGGCTGCGAAAAGAAATCTGACACAAATGCCGCGATGAATAATCTCATTCGCGGCGCACTGAAGTAAAAAGGAGAGTTACAAATGGCAAGTTTGGACCGTACCGCACTTTCCGGCCTTATCCCGGAACCCGTAACCCGTGAAATCATGCAGGGCGCTATCGCTGAGTCTGCTGTTTTGCGGATGGGCCGCAGATTGGCAAATATGTCCAGCAAAACGCAGACCATCAATGTGCTTGATGCTCTGCCCTCTGCGTACTTTGTCAATGGCGAAGCCACCGACAGCGGCGCCGGTGATGCGTTTAAGCAGACCACGAAGATGGCGTGGGACAAGAAAAAGCTGTACGCCGAGGAAATCGCCGTTATCGTCCCCATTCCTGAAGCGGCTCTGGACGATGCGGATTATGACATCTGGGGCGAAGTCAAACCACGTCTGACTGAGGCATTTGGCAAGGTCATTGATGCGGCTATCCTGTTTGGCACCAATAAGCCCAGCACGTGGCGAACCGGCGTTGTGCCCGCTGCGGTTGCTGCTGGTAACGGCGTCCCTATCAGCTCCGATGTTTATAGCGACATTATGGGCGAGGGTGGTTTGATTGCCAAGGTTGAGTTGGACGGATTTAACCCCAATGGCGTTATGTCCGCTATCCAGATGCGCGGCAAGCTGCGTGGCCTGAAAGATACCACCGGCCAGCCCATCTTCAAGTCCGATATGCAGGGTGCTACCCGCTATGGCCTTGATGGCATGGATATGTACTTCCCCATGAACGGCGCGTTCGACCCCACGCAGGCACAAATGATTGTCGGCGATTGGAGCCAGCTTGTTTATGCCATTCGGCAGGACATGACCTTCAAGATTTTCTCTGAGGGTGTTATTCAGGACCCGACTACCAAGGCCATTACCTACAACCTCATGCAGAACGATATGGTCGCGCTGCGTGCCGTTATGCGGCTGGGCTGGGAGATTGCAAATCCCATTAACGCTTACAACGCAGACAAGGCCAATCCGTTCCCGTTCTCCGTTTACGGCAAGGGCGGCGACATTTCCGCTGTGACCATTACCCCTGCTACGGCAACGTTGGCAAAGGGCGCATCTCAGGCGTTTAAGGCGGCTGTTACCGGTGAGGGCATTATTAACGGCGAAGTCGAGTGGAGCCAGAACGGCGCAAAGTCCACCATTACGGACGATGGCCTGTTGACCGTTGACGCTGCTGAGACTAAGAGCAGCATCACCGTTACTGCCAAGTCTAAGCAGGACGGTACTAAAACAGGCACCGCAACCGTTACGGTTTCCGGCTGATAAAAGGAGCTGACTCGTATGACATACGCTGATTACGGATATTACTTCGGAACCTATATGGGGGCTGTGAGTGAGAAAGATTTTCCGCGTCTTGTTGTGCGGGCCAGCTCCTTTCTTGACTACTACACGCAAAACCGGGCGAAAGACAACGCCGATATGGATGAGGTCAAGATGTGCTGCTGTGCGCTGGTTGACAAATACGCGGTCATTGAAAAAGCAAACGAATTGGCGAACAAGCGTCTTTCGGATGCGGCGGCAACGGACTCGGAGGTTAAAAGCGAAACGGTAGGCAGCTATTCCCGCACTCTTTCTACGGGCGGCGAAAGCGCCTTGTCGGCCCTGACCACCACAGACAGCGCAAGGAAGCTGCTGGCAGAAACATGCAATGAATATCTTTCCTATACCGGATTGCTGTACAAAGGAGGTTGCAGATGTACACCCCCCATACTGTAACGATTTACAACCCGGTCAAAGAGACTGACCCCACAACGTTTAAAGACGTTGAAAATCTATACGTGACCATTCTCAGGGGTGTCATGCTGCAAGCGTCTAAGGCGGTCAATGTGCGAGAGAGTGGCTTAGAGGGTGCAGATGCGGTTGACCTGTACATTCCGTTTTCCGTGGAAGCTGTAGACGGATTTACCGGCAAGCCAAAGACTTACGCAGGCCCGCAAGCGTTTTACAGTGCCGAAGATAAAACAGGACTGTGGACGCTTTCGATTGACGGGAATGGCGGAACAACCTTTTTCGTGAAAGGCGAATTTGTCAGTGACAAGGAAGATATCGCATTGTCACAGGACGATTGCTACACGGTCACAAAGGTTGACATGAAAGACTTTGGCAGCGCGGATATGCAGCATTTTTTCGTGGGAGGTGTTTAAAGCGTATTCTGTTTATGTGCATACTTGCCCAAATAAGAAAAAATACGTTGGAATGACAAAATGTGAAAATATTCAAGGCCGTTGGAGATACGGACACGGGTACAAACATGATACGGATTTCCAAAACGCAATTTCTGAATTTGGATGGTGTAATATTTCTCACGAAATTATTGCAACAGGCCTTTGTAAAGAAGATGCTGAAGCGCTTGAACGGTCTCTTATTTCTCAACTTATGACAACAAACCCTAATTTTGGGTACAACAGTTATAGTGGGGGGCTTAAGAGTTCAAAAACAAACGCCGTTACACGCGCAAGAATGAGTACAGCACAAAGCGGGAAAAATCACCCACTATATGGAAAGCATCGTTCAGTAGAAACAAAAGAAAAAATTGCGGCATCAAAACGCGGAAAACCTCTCAGCGAAGAATGCAAAATAAAACTTAGCGTTGCTTTGAGTGGTGAAAACAACCCGTCAGCAAGACCTGTAGCACAATACACAAAAAATATGATTTTGATAAAGGTTTGGCCTTACATTAAAGCCGCAAAGGCTGAAACCGGAGCAAATAATATTTCAATGTGTTGCGCGGGGAAACAAAAGACTTCCGGCGGATATGTTTGGCGTTATTGGCAAGTTGGGGGCGTCTGATATGGCCATCAAATTTGACGTTCAGATTAACGGAATAGACGCCATGGGAAAGGCTGTTGCAGAGAGTTGCAGCCGCGCAGAACACATATTGGCTGTACAAGTAGAAAAAGACACAGCCCCGTTTGTACCCATGCTAACCGGGTCTTTAAGGGCACGTACAAGTGTCACGGGGAATGAAATCATTTATCCCGGTCCGTATGCCCGGTATTTGTACTACGGCAAACTTTATGTTGACCCGCTAACGAAAAGCTCATTTGCGCGGAAAGGTGTCACAAAAGTTCCGGCAGTCCCGGAAAAAGATTTGATTTTCCACAGACCCGGCACGTGCTCTCACTGGTTTGAAGTATCTAAAGCGAAAAACATTGGAAAGTGGCTGCGTGTAGCAAAAAAGGCGGTGGAACGTGAGCTTAAATAACAAACCCGTAACGCTGGCATCAAGCAGCGAAAAGGCAGACCTTGACCGCTTAATGATGATTTGGGCCAATCAATTCCCCGATTTGCCGGACGATATTGTGCTTATCAAGTACGAGTATTTTGCGGCAAAGACGGTTGGAATGGCCCTTTCTTCTGTGCAAGGCGCGACCATCACAAAAAAGTACATTTGCGGCGGCTATCAGGCCGAATACTCCTTTGAAATCCATTACCAGATTTCGCCGCCCGGAACCAGTGATGATAAGCGCCTGCAAGCGGTCGAGCTGCTAAACAAATTTGCAGATTGGGCGCAAACACAGCGCCCGGACATTGGCGAAAACAGGCGGGCAATCCGCATTGAAGCATCGGCGTTTGCGTCATATTTGGGCGCAACGTCCGACCAATACGAGGACTACTATGTGCCTCTAAAACTGACATACGAGGTGAATGTTTAAATGGCAGCAAAATATACAATCAAGGGCAATACCGGTGAGAGCGCAGCCCGTGACTTAATGATTGCGTATCTGAACACCGGCACGAGTTCCGCCCCTGTGTGGTCTCCTATGGGCCGTACAGTCGAAGACAGCTCCGTGGAATATGACTATTCTCAGGAGACCAAAACGGACATTTTGGGCGAGACTCATGTAACCGCAAAGACGCCTACCGCAACGCAGACGTTTTCCGGCAATAACCTGATTGCTGGTGATGCGGTGCTGAACCATATCCTTGATATGGCAATCGTGCGGCGCAGCATCTCCGAAGCGCTCAATCAGGACATCCTTATTGCACACTTGTATCTGACAGACACGGAGGGCAAGCCTTTTGCGGAGCGCTGGAAATCTTCTTCCGTGCTGCTGACCACCAACGGCGGCGCTGGCGGCGATATGCTGGCAAGTGATATTGAGGTCACATACGGCGGCGAGCGTGAGACCGGCACCATCAGCAAGGGCAGCGGCGGCGCAATCGAGTTTACGGCTGATACCTAAAAACAAAAGGGGCGGGCAAAGACCCGCCCCAATTTGGAGGAACTATGAAAGACCTTATTGTTGATACTGGCTTAGTTACCTATAACATTAACGGGAGCTGCCAGTTTTCGTTTAACCCGACCGACAGCGGCTTTGTGGAAAAGCTGTTCAACGCTTTCGATACCCTCGACAAGAAACAGGACGCTTACAAGGCAGAGGTTAAAAAGACCGCCAATAAGCGGGAAGTGTTTGAAACGGCCCGCAAAATGGATGAGGAAATGCGCGACATCATCAATGACGTGTTCGGCTTTGATATCTGCACGGCCCTGTTTGGCGAAATGAACGTGTACGCGCTGGCGGACGGTCTGCCGGTGTGGGCGAACCTGATGCTTTCTATCATGGACGAAGTGGACACCACATTTGCCCGCGAAAGCAAGGCAACTAACCCCCGCATTAGCAAATACACGAAGAAGTATCACAAATGATTTTCGACCTGCCGACCTCTGTGGAGGTCAACGGAACGGAATACGAAATCCGCTCAGATTATCGGGACATCCTGACAATCTTTGAGGCCCTTTCTGACCCGAATTTGACGGAGCAGGACAAGGCTGAAGCAATGCTTGACATCTTTTACCCTGACTTTACAGAAATGCCGCAGAGCGACTATGAAGAAGCCATAAGGCAATGCGTTAAGTTCATGAACTGCGGTGAGGAACAGCAAACCGGGAAACTTGGCCCTAAACTGATGGACTGGCATCAGGATTTCCCACTGATTGTTGCGCCCATTAACCGGGTGCTGAACAAGGAAGTCCGCGCCGAAAAGGTGCATTGGTTTACGTTTATTTCCGCGTATCAGGAAATTGGGGAATGCACTTTTTCTCAGGTTGTCAGCATCCGCAGCAAGAAAGCAAAAGGTAAAAAGCTGGATAAGGCGGAGCAGGAATTTTACAAGCAGAACCGCAGTCTGATTGATTTCAAGAAGCAGTATTCCGCACAGGACGAGGACATTATCAGCAAGTGGGTATAAAAAACCGCCCTCTTATGAGGGCGGCGGAGTTATGCAAGAACGTAATTTGAAATCATCCTCCCGATTTCGGCAATATCAACGTTGCCTTTGAACTCAAATGTTGCCGTAAATCCGCTGGAAAACATTAAAAATAGTTCAGCGTCAGGGACCATTTCCATAACGCCGGGGGTCTGAATTGCAAAGAACTGGACTTTTGAATATGGCAAAGAGGAAAATGATTTCTTTGTGCCGGTAATGCCTTGAACATCAATGGAAATGATGCGCTTGTTTGTAAAAACAAGCTGGTCCCGAATGGTTTTAAAGGCGCACACAATTTCTTCGCCGTATACGAGAAGCCCCGTAACTTCTGAACGAACGGCAGAAACATCAATCGGTTTTAAGTTCCAAACAGAGTTCTTGTTAAAGTTTATCATGATACACCCTCCCAAATTTAGTTTTATATTTTAGCAAAAGTAAGGCGGTGATTTTATGGCGGATGGCTCTCTTATTATTAAAGCCGAAATCGACGATAAAGAGGCCCAAACTGAATTAAACCGGCTGACTAAAAAAATCGACACGCTTAACGATAAAATCAGCGACAAAAAACAGCAGAGAATGCCGCTGGTGGAACAGTCAAAGCAACTTGCCGCAAACCTTGATGACGCAAAAGCAAAGCTCGCGGGAATGCAAAGCGGCGATAAATTTGTTTCATCTGCCGCATTGAAAGAGCAAGAACAGACCGTAGCATCATTACAAAAGGAATGGGACGGTGTGCAAAAAAAGGTTGAGACCATGGACGCTTCTATTGCAAAAGACGCCCGAAACCTTGAACGAATGAGCAATAGAGCGGGAGATTTGTCCGCGCAATTAGCGGGCGCAAAAAATAACGTTGCAGGAATGTCTCCAGCCGCCGAAGCGGCTGCGTCTCAAATGGATAAATTCATTAACCGCATTAAGGGACTTGCTCGACGCGTGTTCGTGTTTACGTTAATCACAAAAGCGCTGCGGTCTCTGAAAGATTATGTTTGGAGCGCAATCCAGACCAATGATGAGGCAATGGCCTCTATTGCAAAACTCAAAGGAGCGCTGCGGACACTTGCACAGCCTATTCTAAAATTGATTATACCAGCGTTTACGCTGTTGGTCAACGTGATTACCCGCGTAGTTAATGCCGTATCTCAACTTGTATCTATGATTTTTGGGACAACGGTTGAGGAAAGCGCACAAGCCGCCGAAAATCTATACGATGAGCAAAACGCATTAAAGGGTGTGGGCGGAGCGGCTAAAAAGGCAAGCAAGTCTCTTGCATCGTTCGATGAAATCAATAAAATCTCCGGCGATAATTCCGGGGGCGCAGGGTCAGCGGCTCCTAATTTTGCGTCAAGCATCAATGACCAACTTAGCGCGATTGTTTCGCTGTTTGCCGGTGCGGCGCTTCTGGCGCTGGGCGCAATATTGACGTTTTCCGGCGTTAATATCCCGCTTGGCATTGGCCTAATGGCGCTGGGTGCATTGGCAATTTGGGGCGCAGTTACTACAAATTGGGAGGAAATTAAAGAGCTATTGCAAGGCTCGTTAGGTGCTGTTGTTGCGCTTGTATCGGGTGCACTGCTTGTCATCGGTGCACTGCTTGTTTTCTCCGGGGCCAATATTCCGGTAGGTTTAGGGCTAATGATTGCCGGAGCCATTGGGTTAGCAACTGTAATCGCTGCAAATTGGGACACAATCAAGGCATTGCTACAAGGCCCGCTTGGCGTATTAACGGCGCTGTTAAGTGTCGCACTGCTTGAAATCGGCGTAATCCTGCTGTTTTCTGGCGCTAATATCGGCCTTGGCCTTGGCCTTATGGTTGTTGGTGCGCTTGGCATGGCGGCAACCATTGCGGCGAATTGGGACACAATTAAATCGCTGCTGGAAGGTCCTATTGGCGCAATTACTGCGCTAATATCCGGCGCACTGCTTGTGATTGGCGCAATTCTGACGTTTTCCGGGGCCAACATTGGCCTTGGCATCGGTATGATAATTGTTGGCGCAATCGGCCTCGCAACGGCTGTAGCGGCAAACTGGAATACCGTACAAGAGTTAATGCGCGGCCCTATTGGCGCTGTGACAGCGTTTGTCAGTTCTGCGCTGCTTGTACTTGGTGCAATCCTGCTGTTTAGCGGTGTTGGTATTCCGTTGGGGCTTGGTTTGATTTTGGCCGGTTCTGCCGGATTGGCCGTTGCAATCAAGCCGAACTGGAACGCAATTCTTGACTCGCTAAAAACAAGCTGGGAGCAAATTAAAAATTGGTGGAACAATTCTGTGCTGGGCGGTCTAAGCAGGGCAAAAGACACTATCCAGAATTGGGGAACCGGTATTATTGATAAGCTGAAAGATGTGCTTGGCATTCATTCCCCCTCCACAGAAACGGCACAAATGGGCGATTACCTCATGCAAGGCATGGCAAACGGCATTACCGAAAGTCAGGGCCTTGTGCTTCAGGTATTCCAAACGCTGCTTGACAGCCTCGATGTTTCGTTCAACACGTGGCAGACAAATTTCCTGTTGGGCTTTTCGCAGTTCCGCACAACGTTCTCGGAGCTGTGGACAAACTTATGGTCTCTCATGGGCCGGACGTTCACAATCAAGTGGAACAATATCTTGACTACCTTACAGAAGGGCGTAAACAACGCGATTGACGCGCTCAATGAGCTGGTAGACGCGGCGAACAGCCTTGCGGAGCTGACGGGGACCTTTTATCACCATGTAGGCCACATCAATGTCCCTACAATCCCGCTGCCGAAGCTGGCAACCGGCGCAGTCATTCCCCCGAACAGGGAGTTCTTGGCGGTGCTGGGCGATCAGAAACAGGGGACGAACATTGAGACGCCTCTCACCACAATGGTTCAGGCGTTTCGTCAGGCGCTCTCTGAGGGCGGTTATGGCGGCCAGAGCGAAGCTGTATTGATGCTGGATGATGAAGCGCTGGGCCGCATTGTGTACCGCCTGAACAAGTCCGAAAGCAATCGCATTGGCGTCAATTTGGCGGAGGTGTAATGTGAGTTACATTAAACTGAATGGCAAGGTATTTGACGCCGATGTGGCAATCTCCAAATACAACCGCTATTTTAACGTCCTTGACGGTGAAAATGCGGGGCGTGTGATGACCGGGCGAATGGTACGAGACGTTATAGGCTCGTACCTCGGTCATAAAATCACAGTGTTTCGGCGGGGGGATAACTACGCAGGGCTGGATGAATTTTGGGAGTACCTTTTCCAGCACAGTGTAGATGATTCCGTAATGTTGGAGGCGGCGGACGGACAGACCACGATTTCCTATGAGGCGTATTACACCAGCGCCTCGCAGGACATCGAAAAGGCTGAAGATGGTGTGAATTATTGGGGCGAAATCGAAGTGAATTTTATCCCCATGGACGCGCAAGTGAAGCCGTGAGGTGACGCATGGCAAAAACAAAAGTCATTTACCGCGATGTTGCGGTAGGCGCTGAAGAAAACGCCACAGTAGCGGCAACCGGCGCTATGTCGGAAAGCATTCTGCAAAAGCTCCCTCCCGGCGTATCACCGGGCAAAATCATCACGCTGGAACATAACCGCTGGGCGTTGGACGGGACATTTGACCGATTTTTGGAAGAAAGCGTGATTGCGTTTTGGTCAACGGAGATTTCCGGAGCAGATGGCACGTTTACAGCGAACCCGGTCATTACCATTACATTTTCCAAACAGTTTTCCAGCATGGGCGTCAGCCTCATCGGTGAAGAAGCGACCGGCGAATATTGCTCTCAGGTCAAATTGCAATGGTATCAGGGGACAACGCTAAAAGCGGAGCAGGAATATCAGCCGAACGCGGTCAACTATTTTTGCTCTAAACGCGTGGAAAGCTATGACAAAATCGTGCTGACCATTGAAAAGACCTCTGTGCCGCTCCGCAGGGCAAAGCTGGACCGTATTGTGTTTGGTGTAACACGCACGTTTGGCATGAATGAGCTGCGGGCAGCGTCCATTACAAATCAGATGAACGAGGGCGCGATTGAGCTTCCAATTTCCACATTCAAATGGACATTGGACAGTTTGGAAGATGTGGATTACCTGTTCCAGCTCAAACAGCCGGTAGAAGTACAGAACAACGGTAAGACGCTGGGCGTGTACTACATTGACGGTAGCGACCGCAAGAGCGACCGGGTATACAAAATCGACTGCAAGGACGCTTTAGGCGTGCTGGATGATACGCCATTTTCTGGCGGTGCGTATCTATCCGGCATCAGCGCAAAGACGCTGCTGGAAACGCTCTGTGCGCCGTTTACGGTGGAATATGCAGACGGTGTAACGGGCGCAACGCTAAAGGGCGTTATCCAGTCCGGCACAAGCCGCTCCGCCATACAGCAAGTCATTTTCGCATGGGGCGTGTGCCTTGCCACAGACGGTGGAGAGGTTATCCGGGTATTTAATCTTCCGTCTGCTGCGGAGACAATCCCGCAGGACAGGACATTTACCGGCGCAAGCGTCAAGACATCTTCCGTTGTGACCAAAGTTTCCGTTGTGGCGCACACTTACGCCGCAAGCAGCAGCGGGGACGTGGAAATCAACGGCCAGAAATACACCGACACTAAAACGGTGTACTCCGTGAGCAATCCCGATGTTATCGCCACGGACAAGGTTAATGTCAAGGAAATTAAAGACGCAACGTTGGTTTCAACAGACATCGGGCAAGCGGCGGCGCAGCGCGTCTATGACTATTACCAGCGCCGCGATGCAATCTCCGCAAAAATCGTTTATGACGGTGAAAAGCTGGGCGATTGCGTCAGCATTTACACCCCGTGGGGAACGCTGCTGACCGGGAACCTGAACAAAATGGACATCACGCTTTCCAACACCGTTGTCTACAAAGCGGAGGCCAAATCATGACGCGCTACGCCAACGGCTACACGGACGTGCGGAGCGGGGAAAGTTACGGGCGGAGCGGGGTAAAAAATCCAATCCCCGGCAGCGGAAACGGCGGCATCCGAGGCATCGGCGGCGTGAAGGGAAATACCCACAAAGAAAAAAAGTGGAAGAAGCGCCGGGACGATAAGGGCGGCTATTACTGGGAGGAGGTCGAAGTAGACGTTGTTGACAACTATCCCGGAGACCCGGAGCCGCCCAGCATGGGCGTCCACGGGTGCGTGGTGGTCTACTATGACAAGTGAGCGGTCCGATTCGGACACAGGAGGGCCTATGGCATTTGATTTTTCCACACTCATTACCGATCGAGGACCGGGGGCGTTTTACAACGTTTCTGACCTCAACCGGGTTGGCGAGGCGGTGCGGTATCTGGCGGAGCGGTTCACCGGCTATGGCTACGCCGTGGAGGTCAGCCCAAAGGCGGACTGGTCCGAATCGGACACGCCGACTGCAAGCCAGATGGAGACGTACCGGGGCAACATTGCAATTCTGCGGGCAGTCATCGCCATAATGGCGTCCACGCCGAAGACGCCGGAAACCATGCGGTTTTTAGACTACCTCAAGGCCAACGACATTGAGCGCATTTTGCAGGACCTTAATACCCTTATTACCAACATGGAGCAGGCATGGTTTTTCTCCGGCGATCTGTACGCCGGAGAGACCTGAAAGGAGACAATATGCAAGACAGAGTACCACTTTACCCGGGGCGGGTGACGCTGACCCCGGTAGCCGGACAGGCTAACACCTTTGATATGGCCCGGGCCGACCAGCCCACGCAGGAGGGGACGCCGCTAAACAAGGCCACGCTGCTAAAAGATGTAACTGCCTCTATTTTGGGCCTGCCTAATACGGCAGTCCCGGATGATGCTTTTCTTGCGCTGACGATTGGCGTGGGAACGTATGGATTCCGAGTGAAAGTCCAGCTTTCTGACGGTACGCCTGTGGAGGGGGCTACGGTGAGTGGTATCACAGCTCTTACCGGATCCACGTTAGTGTCCGGGGCAGACGGTATTGTTCTGGGTAAATCCACCAGCAAGACTGTGACGATTAGCTGCACCAGCCCCTATATCGACCAAGCGGCTCCGTCCAGCGAAAGCGTCACCGCCACGGGGACAATCACTGATGTAACGCTGACGCTGACCCCAATCACGGATATGATTACCGTAACAAGCAGCAAGACTGCCAAGGTCTCTCCCATGGCAAAGACCATGGATGTCACCGCTGTTGGCGGTGGCGGTGGTGGCGGCGGATACAACCAAAACTCAAGGTATGATGGTGCTGGTGCTGGCGGTGGTGGTGGATATGTCTCGACAAAGATTGGTGTAGAGTGTGCTGATAAATTGCTCAAAATTGCACTTGGCGGCAGGGGCAGGGGCTCAAATTATGCGGATGGTAATGTTTCGGCTGGTGGGAGCGGTGGAGATACATCGTTGCAAATTGATGGGGTATCAGCCCTTACCGCAAATGGCGGTAAGGGTGGTGCAGGCGGCTCATCAGGCCCAACAGCGGGCGGAAGCGGAAACGGAAGCGGTGGCAATGGCGGAAGATATGAGAATGTTGCACAACCGGGTGGTTCCGGTTCTGGTTATATTTTTAACGATTCCAGACTTGGACTTGCCGGTGGTGGAGGCGGTGGGGGAGGCTTTTCCGGCAATAATGCTACTGATGCAACAGCCAAAAGCGGCGGCTTACCGTATGGCGGAAAAGGAGGGACACAAGACGGAACGCCTTCCGGGACTTCCGGCAGCGGCCCGGGTGGCGGTGGCGGCGGCGCTGGTAGTACTAATGGCAACGGCGGCGCTGGCAGCTCTGGTCAAATGTATCTCCGCTTCCATTTTTAAGGGGGTGTGATTATGGATTGCTGCATTGTCAACAGTGAGGGCATCATCGTCAATATCATCGTGTGCGAGGACGCCGCCACGGCGGCAGAGTTTGGAGCCGTGGAGAGCTACGAGGGGGCGCGTATCGGGGACAAGTATGAGCCGCCTATCCCCGTGACCCAGCTTGACCGCATCGAGGCGCAGAGCACCTACACCGCCATGATGACCGGCACACTTTTGGAGGGCTGAGATGAAAGAGAAAATCGCAAGATGGTACGCGCAGGGGCTGTGGACAGCCGACATGGTGCGCAGCGCCGTAAAAAAGGGCGTTCTGACCGAGGGGGAGGCGGGGGAGATCCTCAGCGGCGGGGCAACTGCACGAGAGTAAGTCGGATTTTTAATCCTTAAGCTGCAAATTAAGGAGCGTGACGCATGGAAAATGCATGGTCTGTATTTTTATCCGCCGCATTAGGCGGGAGCGGCCTCGTGGGGCTGGTGGTGTGGGGCATTAAGCGGCGGGTAGAGCAGCGGGCAGCCGTGCAGGCGGCGGAGCTGGAAAAAAAAGAGGACACCCGGCAAAAAATCGCCGCCGTGTTGGAGCACAATCAGCGGGTAGACAAGACGTTAGAGGGCATGGCGGAGGAAAACACCCTGCAATGCTACTGCCTGCTGGCGGCTCTGCGAGGATTGGAGGAGCAAGGCTGTGACGGGCCGGTCAAAGACGGTATCAACCGGCTGGAAAAGCATTTAAACAAAAAAGCACATGAGGTGGCGTGACCACCGGAAAGGAGCGCACATGGAAAACCTAAAGAAGCGATTAGCCAATCTGCTGACGGTCAAGAGCCTTGTAACGCTGGTGCTCACTGCAATTTTTGCGGTGTTGGCGCTGCGGGAAAGTATCAGTGGGAGTGATTTCCTCACCATTTTTACGGTGGTCATTGGCTTTTATTTTGGCACGCAGAGGGTAAATGAGGATAAGTCCTGACTGCTCCCGCAGGGGGGCAGGCCCCTGCCACGGGCAAGGGGTAGGTATCTTTGGCGCAAAGATGCCTCCCCCTTAGCCCCCCACCAGAAACATGGGGGACGCCACCGTCCCCCATACCCCCTCTTGGCACAAAGGGACGAGGGCTGCGGCCCTCTCCCCTTTGGAAACCCCTCTCCCGGAGACGGGGGACGAGGGCCGGGGCTGCGGCCCCCGCCTTTGGAAACCAGCCCCCGGAGACGGGGGACGAAGAACGGAAAAACAGCTGAAAAGCCGCGAAATTTGAAAGGAGCACAAATATGGAAAAGTACATTAAGGCATCTGACGGTAAGGACATCCGCATTTCCACCTGGCCCGAGCCCTACGGCGGCGCGGACTACGGCGCACCCATCCCCATGATGGACCCTGACCCCTCCCGGGCGGACACCACCATCACGGCAGGCGGCTTTGAGCTGTCCTACGACAGCAAGGGCTACTGCTACAAGCGGGTGCGGGTCCATGGTTGATACGTTTGCCTGCGCCAAAGCGCAGGTGTACCACAACACGGCCAAAAAGTCCCCGGCACAGATCAAGGCGGAGACCGGGTGCAGCCACATCATCAACGGATATCTTTTTAACGGCAAGTTCCAGCCGGTGGGGTGGACGGTCATTGACGGTCAGATCATCAGCCGGGACGCATACCGGGATTGGGGCCTCTCCATCGGCAACGATAACAAGCCCCGTATGCTGACGGACCGGGGCGGGAGCTTTCTCTCCGGCGTGCCGATTCTCAAAGGCGGGGCCAAGCTGTACCGGGATTTAACCGCCGATGTGGCCCGGTCCGCTGCCCGGACAGCGGTGGGCTGGCTGGCCAATGGCAAGGTGGTGCTGTGGTGCGACAAGACCTCCATGACACGGGAGACGCTGCAAAATAAGCTCTTGGGGCTTGGTGTGGAGGACGCACTCATGCTGGACGGGGGCGGCTCTACACAAGGCATTTTCCCGGGAGGCAAGGTGACCAGCAGTCGCAAGGTGCCGACACTGGTGCTCTTTTGGGAGGAGCCCCCGGCCAAGGCGGAGGACCCGGCCATTGCGTGGGGCAAGGCTCGCGGCCTGCTGACAGACGCAAACGCCGGGGAGACTGTGACGCGGGAGGCTCTGGTGCGGGCACTGTACAAGCTGGAGGGCGGCCATGGTTGAGATCAACGCCTACAGCAAGGCCAGCGACGGGGCCAAGCAGCTCTCCACCCATTTTAAGGCGCGGGAGTTTGCGTGCCGCAGCGGGGCGGACGCCGTGCTGATCGCACCGCGCCTTGTCATGGTGCTGGAGACCATCCGCGCCCACTTTGGGGCGGCAGTCACCATCAACAGCGGCTACCGGACGCCGGAGTACAACGCCAAGGTGGGCGGCGTGGCTCGCAGCCAGCACTGCTATGGCACGGCGGCGGATATTGTGGTCAAGGGGCAGACGCCGGAGGCCGTGGCGGCGTTTGCGCGGACGCTTATGCCCGATTGGGGCGGGGTGGGCGTCTACAAGAGTTTTACCCACATCGACGTCCGGGAGGTCCGCGCCGACTGGGCGGGCTAAGCTAAGAGAGGAGGCCGGAGGATGACAACATCCACGCGGTACGCCGCGCTCTGCAAGTCCGGGGCAGTATGGACCGAGCACATCGAGACATCCGGGCGCTGTTGTCATCTATGGCGCCCCGGCGGGCCGAGGAGGCTGTGCGGCGGGTAGGTCTGCCCGCAGACGAGGAGGCGGCGGTGCTGGCGGTGGACGTCCACGGCCAGAGCTGCCTGCAGACCGCACAGCGGCTCCATGTCAGCGTGGACGGGCTTGCCAAGATCCGGCGGCGGGCCTACGCCAAGCTGGCGGACGATATCAGGGGATAAGGAGAGGGGCGTGTCCGATTCGGACACGCCCCTCTTGCTTATTTGGCTTACCAGATCAGGTCAAACTGCTCATCAATGGGATTGCTGGTCTCAACATTGTAATAGTCTCCGTCATTATAACGGGCTTCGAGGAGCTCCTCGCCAGCGAGGCCTTCGGCGTCATCGGAGATGCCAAAGACAACAGGGATGCCAAGCTCTTTGGCGGCTGCCAGAGTATGATGCTTATCGTTTTGCATTGCGTATTCCACGCCATCAATAACGCCAACGTAAGTGCAAGGGATAACAACCTCAGACACGTCTACAAGCTCCGCTTTTTTGGCCTCAACGATTTCCGGGTCAATGTAATGCTGGCTGCTAATGTACGTCATGATTTTTACCTCCCGGGCTGTTCCCCTCTCTTTATGCTCTCATTATACGCTAATATTAGCGTAAAGTCAAGAGAAAAAAGCAAAAAAATTTATTTTTTTTCGGAGGCGTCCCGCTCCTTTTTGGCCTTGCGCTGGGCCTTGATGCGCTCCTTGTTTTGGGCGTAATACTTGGCCTGATAGGCTTTGAGAGCCTCCTTGTCTCCGGCCTTTTTTTGCTGGTTTTGCTGGCTGCGATGCTTTATCTCGTCCTTGTGGGCGGCGTAATATGCCGCCTGGTAGGCTCGGACGGCCTCTCTGTTTTTTGCGTAATCCTCCCGGCGCTTGGCCCGGCTCGCCTCCACGTCTGCATAGTAATGCTCATTACTCGACTTTTGGGTGCTCTCCAGTCTACGCCGTAGGGCGCAAGCCCGGCAAAACCGAGCATTTTTGCTTTTTTTGACAAATAGCTGCCCGCAATCCGGGCAGCGCTTAATAACAGACAGCAGGTCAGCCTCTAACTCCTTGATGATCTCCGGCGTCAGCTCCACCGGAGCCAGAGGAAACTCCTTGTCCAGCCGCTCAACCGTGGTAGGAGATTTGCGATTGCCCCGCTTGATCTCCGCCTTGTCCTGATTATATTTTATCCGGAGCTTGTCACACTCCTCGGAGCATGTTACGCGCGGTGTTCCCGGCGGCACAGGCTTGCCGCAGATCACGCAGATCTTCTGGCCGCTCCGGGGCTGCTGTGACCGCTGCTGATAAAAATTATTCTCAGCGTTCCACTTTTTAGACGCCTCGCGGTCAACCTCCCGGATTGCCTCCCCCGCGCAATCCGGGCAGTAATGTTGGAGGCCAGACTTGACCACGTACTCCTTACCGCAGACAATGCAGTGGTCAATACTTCCGAGAGGGCGTGATGGGCCATTGTCCCTGTAATGCTTGGCAGACTCTTTCTCCCGGGTCTTTCTGCATTCTGGGCAGTACCACGCTCGAGGGCCACCGTCAAAAATAGCACCGCACTGGCGGCAAGTCCTTGAGCGGATCGTCGTTGATTTTTTAGCGGCGATACATTCCTCACACATGACCTGCTCATTTTTCGCGGTGTTGAACAATTTACCGCATTTTAAGCATTTTTTGAGCCGCATTATACCAACGCCCTCACGTTCACGCCCAAGGCGTCCGCCAGGGCAATAATATTTTTAGCGGACAGGTTTCCGGCCTCCGCCTCGCCCAGCTCCACCCGCTGGATCTGGCGGATGTTGACGCCGGACGCCTCCGCCAACTCTGCCTGCGTCATGCCCGCCATCCGGCGGGACCATTCCAGCTTGGTGATGGGCCGGTTATGGCAGTCCCGGCCATAGTTAATCAGAGAGCAGACGGTGCAGTCACCATCTGCCCGCTGGCAGTCTGCGTATTTCTTGCGCATCGTTAACCTCCTCCTTTAGCAGATAACCTTAACAACTTCGGCGTCCCGAATAACAAGCTCACCGTCATCCTCGCCGTAGTCGGCCTCGTTCCCACAGATGATAGCGACATGGTCCCCGTAATACTCGGTGCGGCCCAGTCGGTCAACCTTGCAGGTGGAGATGCCATCCAGTTCGGCGCCGGTGTCATCGCCGTTGTCCCAAACATGGGATAGGTGAGAGATGGCACCCAGCTCAAAGGCGCGGGTCTGAACGCGGACGCCGATGTATTCGTAATCCCAAGCCAAGTCCATATCCTCAACAATGTTCTTGATTTCGGCGATCATCTCAGCGGTCATCTTCATGATTTTATCCTCCCGGGCTGTGCCCCTCTTGATGATTTTATTATACGCTAATATTAGCGTATAGTCAAGAGGGAAAAGCAAAAAAGTCAAAATATTTTTCGGGCAGTTTGAGGGCAGAATACAGGCAGTTTCCGGGCAGTTTGGCTGTCCGGATTTTTGCTACCATAAGAGCAAGACAAGGAGGTGCGCGATGTATGACCGACTGCTTGCCATCGGCTACACGGAGCAGATGGCAATGGATATTTTAAGGCTGTTCCCGGACCCGGAGGAGCTGCGGACCTACGTGTATTTTGCGGAGCTATTCCATGTTTGAGTACTTTAACCAAAATCCCTGTGGGAAAAATGTAGGGGACTGCACCGTGCGAGCTATCTCCAAGGCCACCGGCAAGGATTGGGGCGAGACGTATCTGCGATTGTGCATCCAAGGGTATCTGGACGGGGATATGCCGTCGGCAAACGCCTGCTGGGGGCGGTATCTCCACAGCATCGGGTACAAGCGGTATATCGTGCCGGACACCTGCCCGGATTGCTACACGGTGGGCCAATTTGCGGAGCAGCACCCGACAGGGACGTATATTTTAGCGTTGTCCGGCCACGTAGTCTGCGTACAGGACGGGGTAATCTGGGACAGCTGGGACAGCAGCAACGAGACAATCTTATATTACTGGGTCAAGGAGGATGATTGACATGGCATACACACCTTACGGCTGGCAAAATCCCTATTACGCGCCGCCTATGCCGGATAACCTCATGCAGATGCGTCAGCAGCAGATGCAGCCCATGACGCCCCAGATGCCGCAGGCACCTCAAAATCCGGTGGCGCAGAGCGGCGTCCAGTGGGTGGCCGGGGAGCAGGAGGCCCGCAACTGGATGATCGCGCCCAACGCCGCCGTGGCGCTGTGGGACAGCACGGCTCCCACCGTGTATCTCAAGCAGGCGGACGCCAGCGGCAAACCGTCCCTTAAAATTTATGACCTCGTAGAGCGCTCTCAGACGCCGCCTGCCGCACCGCAGGTCAAGACCGTGGATTTTGTCACGCGGGAGGAGTTCGACCGTCTGGCGGCGATTGTGGGCGAAATTCGAGGCAAAGAGAAGCCCACCAAAAAAGTAAAGGAGGCGGAAGCAGATGGCTAATCCGTTTTTAAAGGCCATGGGCGGCGGCCAGATGCCGGGGCCGATGGGCCAATTCCAGCGGCTCGTGCAGCAATTTAACCAGTTCCGGTCCACGTTTCAGGGCGACCCAAAAGCGGAGGTGGAAAAGCTGCTGCAATCCGGCAAAATGAGCCAGCAGCAGCTGAACCAGCTGCAGGCAATGGCAAAGCAATTTGAGAGCTTTTTGCGGTAATCAAAATCGTGGCCACGATTTGATGATAAAAATTTGAAAGGAGAGATATTATGTCTCTATCTGACGGTATGCCGACGATGACCATGCCTGTGGCTCCCGCCAACACCTCCGGCAGCGGCAATGGCTTTGGCTGGGGCGGCGACGGTGCATGGCTCATCATCCTGTTTCTGATTTTTGCCATTTTTGGCTGGGGCGGCAACGGCTGGGGCAACAACGGCGGCAATGGCGGCGGCGTGGTCGACGGCTATGTGCTGACCTCTGACTTTGCCAATGTCGAGCGCAAGATCGACAGCGTGAACGACGGCCTGTGCAACGGTTTTTACCAGCAGGCGCAGCTCATCAACAACACCAACATGGCAATGGCAAACGGCTTCGGGCAGGCCGAGCTTTCCCGCGCTAACCAGCAGGCGGCTCTCATGCAGCAGTTGACTGCCATGCAGATGCAGGCCGCTGAGTGCTGCTGCAACCAGCGGGCCGACACGGCACAGCTCCGGTATGACATGGCTACGCAGGGCTGCGACACCCGCAACACCATCCAGACCGCAACGCGAGACATCATCGACGCGGTGAACAACGGATTCCGCGGAGTTGATCAGCGCCTGACCGCACAGGAGATCGCTGCGAAGGACGCAAAGATTGCCGAGCAGGCACAGCAGCTGTTTGTTGCTAACCTTTCAGCCAGCCAGAACGCGCAGACGCTTGACCTGCGCAATTATGTAAGCGGGCAGTTTGCGTATTATAATCCGCGCCCCGTTCCTTCGTTTCCCGTGCCTGCGCCGTACCAGTATGCAAGCTGCGGTGGCTGCGGCTGCTGACAACTGCACAATGTAGCTTCCCGGCGGCATGACCGGGATGATCGGCCCCATGCCGATACTGACAACAACGCGGCGGGGCCGTAGCCCCGCCGCTGTTACATGAAAGGATTGATTTTATGGCTGAGTATACTAACTCCAATATTGTTGAGGTCGCGGCAGGCCAAAATGTGCCGCTGACCGAGACAGCGGTCAACAGCAAGCCCTGCATCGTGCACCGTGAGGGCGCGGGCATTGTGACCCTGCGGGGCCTCACCAACCAGTGCAAGGCCCGTTTCCGGGTGACGTTTGGCGGCAACATTGCTATCCCCACCGGCGGCACGGTGGAGGCCATTACCGCCGCGCTGGCTATTAACGGGGAGCCGCTGACCAGCGCCACGGCCACCGTGACCCCGGCTGCCGTGGAAAACTATTTTAATATTTTTGTCAGCGCCATTGTGGAGGTCCCACGTGGCTGCTGCCTGACGGTGGCCATGGAAAACATTAGCACGCAGGCAATCAATTTTGCCAACTCCAACCTGACGGTTGACCGGGTAAGCTAAGGAGGTACGTTATGGGTATGCAATCTATGTATGAGCTGCGGGATATGCTCTGCAAGGAACTGGACGAAATCACCCGAAAAGGTGAGCTTGGCGCGGGCGATTTGGATATTGCCTATAAGTTGGTAGGCACCGTCAAGAACATCGACAAAATCGAAATGATGGAATATGATGGCGATTATTCCCGGCGCTATTCCCGTGATGGGAATTGGGAGGCCGATATGCGGGGGAATTATGGCCGCGACAGCTCCTATGCGCGGCGGGGTACGCATTACGTCAGAGGTCATTACAGCAGAGACAGCGGAAAAGATAATATGAAGCGGCAGCTTCAGGAAATGCTTGATGGAGCGGATGATGATACCCTCCGTAGAGCTATCCAGCGCTGCATGGACGCTGTGGAGGGATAAGGGGGTGTAATCCCCATGGTTGACGAAAAAGAAATCGGTCTGTGGATTAACCGCCTCAAAACGGAAGAAACAAGCTGGTCAAACTATGAGAAGTTGGCGGCGCTGTACATCGTACAAGACCACCAAAATCAAAAGGATGACCGGCCTGCTCTGCCCATAGCCATGTATTCAGCATCCCCCGCCCCTGAAGCAGTTCGTATTTCTGGTGACAGTGACTTTTTGAGAGCTGTCGAGGGTAAAGACCCTGAAAAAGCATGGGAAATCATGGATGAACTGTTGGACACTTTGAAAGTGGTAAACAGAAAAGTCTATGATAATGTCATGCGAAAACTTCAGGCTATATGAGAAATCCCCCGTCTGCAAAGGCGGGGGATTTTAGGTATATTTTACTGTGACCAACCGCAACGTAAAATATGCCTAACGAGGCGTTACAAAAAACGCACCGTCATTATCAGCATCAATGCGCTGGATTGTGCGTGTCCAAAAGCCTTTCTTTTGTTCTTTCGTCATGTGTGGATATTCCGCAAGCCCTGACTTTAACGCCCCGACATCAAATGCAGGCGGCTGAGACGCTTCCATAATTTCAAGGCTACGTTTCATATCCTCGTAATCCTTTCGATATTCCTCAATATCAATCAGGTCTGCAAGGTAAAGTTCCTTTAGCTTCTGCATCTTTCGTTTAATTTTGTCTGCCGTTATGGCAGGCTTTTTTTCTGCTTTTTCGTATTTTCCGTGGTAGGCCGTAGCGATATGTTCGATTTCCCTTAGTAAATATTCTTCCAACACATCTTCTCGGATACGGCGATTATGAGGGCAAGCGGAATTATCCAGCATACGCTTTCGGCAGCGGTAGTAAGTATATATTTTCTTCGCGGTCTCCGATTGCATCGAGGTTCCACATTCGCGGCAATGCAACAGGCCAGAAAACAAATATGTGCGGTCAGGTGAAGCGCTGGCCCCGCGCTGGCTCCGATGTTGGAGCAATTCGTTTGCGAGTGTAAATTCGTCTTTGTTGATTAGTGCAGGGCAGGCATCGGCAATACCGTATACTTCTCCGATGTACAACCGATTTTGGATAAGGCCAACATATTTGCTATACGAACGATTTATTCCCCACGTAGCGGCCATATATTTTCTTAGGGGCAAAATCCCCCGCAGACGGATAAATGCGGAAAACATATCCTTTGCGGCTTCTTCTGTATCAGGGTCTATCTGATATTGCCGGTCTTTTACCACAAGACCCAGCGGTGCTTTTGCGTTAGTAGGCTGTCCTTTTGCTCGCTTGCCATCATTGATAAATTTAATTCGTTCGCTGGTGCGGTCAGCTTCGTCTTGCGCCACAGATAACATAATGTTGACTTTTAGCCGCCCGGATGCTGTGCGCGTTTCGTAGTCCTCTTGTGTTGCCTGCCACTTGACGCCGCACTTGTCTAATTGGTCTTGCACTGCATAATACCCGGAAACATTGCGGAACCATCTATCCAGTTTGATAAACAGAATTACATCAATCTTCCCAGCGTTGCAATCTTCAAGTAGGCGCAATAGTGCCGGACGCTTTTTATATGGCTTTCTGGCGCTGATACCGGCATCCTCGTATACGCCGATGACTTCCATGTTGTTTGCGTCAGCATATTTTGATAAAGCGTCCCTCTGTTCCGGGAGGGATAGACCGTGCTTGGCCTGCTCTTCGGTGGACACGCGGATATATAACGCAGCTCTCATTATTCCCTCCAAAAACCGATATTCAGCGCGTGCATATTTACATATACGCACCAGCACAGCAACAGGACGATTGCTACGCCCATAACCAAAATCACGCAGTTGCGAATCCGCAGACCCTTTTCCATCACATTGATGGTATGATTCTGCACATCAATCGTCTCCCGCTTGTTGGATAATCGCTTTTCCAGACCGACCTTTTCCGCCTGCAAGGTTTCTTCCGTTGCGGTTAAATGGTCTCCAATGCCAAAATACGCATCCAGTGACACGCCCAAAACCGCGCAAATTGGCGCAGCGGTATAAAGCGGTGGAGACTTAGAGGCATGAGCGAAGAAATTGTTTACAGTGGATAGCGGAACGCCTGATTGGTCTGCTATTTCCTGCGAAGTAATCCCCAAAGAAGTTTTTCGTTCCTTACACATTTCCTGAATAGTCAAAAAAATACCTCCCCACACTGTTGAACACAACTTGGGTAGGCAAATATCATAGTGTAGACTGTAAATTACCTTAGTGTGTCCGCTAAGGCCGCATAAAGTAAACAAGGGGTTCCCACGTTTGACGATTGCCTTACCCATCCCAATTTTGCTATGCTCTATTTGCAGCAAGCCAGCCCCACACAGGCTTGCCACTCGGCCCCGTCGTTGTTGCAGAGGCGGCGGGGCTGAGTTTCCTTTAATTGCTTCAGGGGATATCCCCTGAAGTGTGGCCGGTCGGCCACACTATAATGTTTCGATGAAAACTCAGGTATGAAAAATAATTTTTATCTTGATAAAATATAGTAGGATTGGACTTGAAAAATATTTCGCCGGAGGGATTGGACATGAAGGAGAAGACTGTAATGCACGAAGAAAAGTTACTCGACATGATACGCAAGTCAACTGACCCGGCAGCCGCTGCGGAGGTCGCTATTTCAACAATCCTTTGCTGCGTAAAGAAACTTCAACCGCAAGAAGAATGTTGTCCCATTCCTTTTCCGGGATTTGACGGAAAAGAGTAAGGATTTGCTTTTCTTTATCGGTTAATTCAGTATATTGCGCTTCGCCATTTTCGGCGGAGCGCTTTTTCTGCGCCTCCACCAGCTCCCTTACCAGCTCAATATTGTCTTTGCACTTTTGCGTTTCTTCTTCGTTTTTGCCCTCGTGCATAAGGATTTCTTCGGGGGTGGTTTTCAGTAAAATACATATTTTGGCCGCATCTTCAAGAAATACAATGCAGCCTTTTCTTTTTAAATCAGTAAGCCATCCGTGATTTTTCCCCATAAGGGTTTTGGAAAAATAAGTACGGCTCCAACCGCGTGAAATAATTAAATTTAAAATGGCATCTACATTTGCTACTGCTTTATTTTCTTTTTTATCCACCGCTTTTTTCATCAACCTTTTTTAGCTCGTTCAGTTTTTCGCAATCCCACAAAACAACATTTAGTTCATT
>OLOZ01000648.1_pt1 | contig 29350 bp, 23 predicted proteins | sample 1673021 | NCBI WGS metagenome assembly OLOZ01 (sample SAMEA3136747, study PRJEB25190) | human gut metagenome | biome: human gut; feature: human-associated habitat; material: faeces | place: Austria | collected 2013 | reverse complement strand
ATATAATAGAATGTGAGATTTGAGAAGACAGAGGTATACTATGGTTAGATTCAAGGGTGAGATATACTTGCTTCTCGCAGCAATAATATGGGGATCTGCATTTATATTTCAGAAAATGGGAATGGATCACATAGGACCCTTTTCTTTCAGTGCTTTCAGATATGTGATAGGGGCTTTGGTACTTTTGCCGGTAATCTTTATACGGGATGTGGTGACTGAAAGAAAAGGAAGACAGGCGGAGATAGTTTTTTTTCGTAACAAAAATCTGCTTAAAGGAGCATTTTTTTGCGGTCTTGCCAGTTTTGTCGCAGGATCGCTTCAGCAAGTTGGACTGGTTTATACGACTGCGGGTAAGGCTGGCTTTATAACTTCTATGGATATTGTAATAGTTCCTTTAATATTGATTATTTTAAAGAGAAAGGTTCCTGTGCTCACATGGTTTGGTATAGCCGTAGCTGCTTTTGGCCTTTATCTTCTTTGTATAACAGATGGATTTACAATACAGATAGGAGACGGTCTTGTCATGGGGTGTGCGGTGGCATATTCCTTCCAGATAATCCTTATAGATCATTACTCGGAAAAGACAGATGTATTGAAGCTTTCCTTTATGCAGTTCATGTTTGCGGGTATAGTTTCGGGCGTTGTTGCTGTATTTGCGGAAACTATATCCTTTCAGTCTGTCATAGATTGTATAGTGCCTATATTATACGTTGCAGTTCTTGAAGTCAGTATAGCATTCACTCTTCAGATTGCGGGTCAGAAATATACATCTGCGGCTATAGCGACTGTCATAATGAGTCTTGAGTCTCTTTTTGCGGCGGTATGCGGAGCATTATTTCTTCATGAAACCATGTCGGTGCGTGAGATCATGGGATGTGTGCTTATGTTCGGTGCATTTATAATCGCACAGATTCCCGAGATGAGAGCTGATGGGAAATAATGTAAGAAATTTACATAAAATCACATACATTCCACATAAAATGATTAAAATAAAGTGTGTAGAAATAAGAAAGGTAAAATAAGAGGTTACAGATTAGATGAAAGACATATATATTTCAGAGTTTAAGACTAATCAGGAAGTTATATCATATTTTATAGTTAAAACAGTGGCTGTAAAAGTAGGATCCAATAAGAAAGCATATCTGGATCTGCTTCTTGCGGATAAAACAGGTGAAATTTCAGCAAAAAAGTGGGATATAGCCGATGAAGAGATGCCCGGATTGGAGAAGATCAAAGAAGGCAGCATCATAAAAGTGAAGGCTTTGGTTACTGAATGGAACGGAATGAAGCAGCTGAGAGTAAGTCGTATAAGACAGACATCGGCAGAAGACAGTATTGTTATGATGGATTATATAAAAGCTGCTCCTGAAGCTGCTGATGATATGTATTCATACATATATGACAAAGCAGATAATTTTCAAGATAAAGATCTTAGGAACATCTGTCTGAAACAGCTTACTGATAATAAGGAAAAATTGATGTATTATCCGGCAGCGCAGAAGAATCATCATGCGGAAATGTCAGGACTTTTATATCATATAAAGCGTATGTTGATGATGGCGGAAAAAGCCTGTGAGGTATATACTAATCTTAACAGGGAGCTTGTTATGACAGGAGTTATACTACATGATATGGAAAAGATAAATGAAATAGAATCTAATGAACTTGGAATTTCAACAGGGTACTCTTTTGAAGGCAAGATGCTGGGTCATCTTGTACAGGGTGTCAGAGTTATAGATAAGCTGGCTGATCAGCTTGATATTCCCAGAGAAAAAGCTGTAATGCTTGAGCATATGATACTTTCTCATCATTATGAACCTGAGTTCGGCAGTCCTAAGAAACCGCTTTTCCCTGAGGCAGAGATGCTTCATTATTTGGATATGATAGATGCTAAGATGTTTGATATGCAGGAAGCTCTTGAGAAGACAGAACCCGGAAGTTTCAGTGACAGAGTCTGGACTCTTGACAACAGAAACTTGTATAAAGTCACAGAATGGTAATAAGATGAATTAATGATATGTTAGAAGAAAAACAGGGAACGATAGCGGAAATAATTTTTCATAATAATGAAAACGGCTATACAGTAGCCGTTTTTGAGACTGAGACAGAAGCTTTCACGGCAGTCGGGAATATACCTTCGGCAAGTGTGGGAAGGGGATATGTGTTGAGGGGTGAATTCATCACACATCAAACTTATGGGGAACAGTTTTCTGTAAAAGAATTCGAAGAGATCATGCCGTCTACAAAAGATGGCATAAAAGAATTTCTTTCTTCCGGGGCAATGAAGGGAATAGGCCGTAAAACAGCATCAGCTATAGTATCAAGATTCGGAATTGATACTTTAAAAATAATAGAGCAGGAGCCGCAAAGACTTACGGAAGTTTCAGGAATAGGGAAAAAGACAGCGCAGCGGATAGCTGAAGCATTCGGAAAACATCGTGAATTTGCTAATATTGTGTTGTACTTGCAGCAGTTTGGAATAAGTGCGGATTATGCCATGAAGCTTTATCAGGTATATGGTGCGGATACGGTAAAAGCGGTGGAAGAAAATCCCTACAGGCTTGTGGAAGATGTATTTGGCATAGGTTTTAAAAAAGCCGATAAGATTGCCGAGAAAATGGGGGTTGCGGAAGATGACGAATTCAGAATAAAGAGCGGTGTCAAATTTACTCTTTCTTATTTTGCCGGAGAAGGAAATACGTTTTTGCCTCAAAATATTTTATGTGAGAAAACAGGTCAGCTTTTGGATTTGTCTATACAGCTGATAGAAGATGAGCTTCCGGCTATGGCGTTTTCAGGTGATATCCGTATAGAAAATCTGGACGGCAGGAATGTGGTGTTTCTGGAAGCATATTATATGGCAGAGCAGAATGTATGCAAGCGACTGGCTGCCATAAACAGTGCTGAGCTTAAACCAATATCAGGGGGTGTTGACAGTCTTATAAGCAGAACTGAAAACGCCACCGGTATATATCTTTCGGAAAATCAGAAGCATGCAGTCATAACATCCCTGAATATGGGTGTATCGGTGATAACAGGAGGCCCCGGAACGGGGAAGACAACTATAATAAATACTATAATAAATATACTTGAGGAAAGTGGACTGAAAACCGCAATAGCTGCTCCTACGGGAAGAGCGGCAAAAAGAATAACCGAAACATCGGGACATTATGCGTCAACTATACATAGACTATTGGAATACTATTTTTCAGAAAGTGAAAATATGATGAGGTTTGGAAAGACCAAAGAAGATCCTCTCGATTATGATGCTGTTATTGTTGATGAAGCTTCTATGATAGATTTGATGCTGATGAATGGCCTTGTAAGTGCTGTAAGGCCGGGGACACGCCTTATAATAGTGGGTGATGCCGATCAGCTTCCGTCGGTAGGTGCAGGGAATGTTCTGCGGGATATAATAAACAGTGAATATATATATTGTACTAAACTGACTGAAATATTCAGACAGGCCAAAGAAAGTATGATAGTAGTCAACGCTCACAGAATAAACAGAGGAGAATATCCTGACTGCAATGCTAAAGATAAAGATTTTTTTCTTCTCAGAAGGGGAAGTGAAAAAGAGATGTTGGAGACTATAAAGAATCTGTGTCTTACCAGACTTCCCGGATATTATAAGGATGTGTCGCCCACTGCAGATATACAGATACTTACTCCGGTAAGAAAAGGCATATTGGGAAGTATAAATCTTAATAAGGAACTGCAGGAGGTACTGAATCCTCCCCAGCCAGGACTTGAAGAAAAACAGCTGGGAGAACGTATTTTTCGAGAGGGTGATAAGGTCATGCAGATAAAGAACAATTATCAGATGACATGGAAAAATCTTGAGGATTTTACAGAGGGAGAAGGAGTTTTTAATGGAGATGTCGGTTTTATAAAGAAGGTGGACAGAGAATTTAATGAGATTACTGTAGTCTATGATGAAATAAGATATGTTACATATCATTTTAATCAGCTGGACGAGCTGGAATTAGCTTATGCCATCACTGTTCATAAGAGTCAGGGAAGCGAGTTTCCGATAGTGATAATGCCTGTAAGCTGGTTTCCTCCGATGTTGGCAACGAGGAATCTTTTGTACACCGGAGTAACGAGAGGAAAAAAGTCTGTAGTTCTGGTAGGATCAGAAAACAAGCTGAATTCAATGGTGGATAATGACCGGATAAGCGAGCGATTTTCAGGTCTTGGAATACGGCTGAAGCGCCTTATGGGTATGGAAGGGATATAGTGATAAAAAGAGTATTGGAAAGAGCAAGGAAAATAATTTTTGAAGCAATATTTCCGTCAAATATATACTGTATAAGCTGTGGAAGCCTAATAGATAAAACCAGAAATTATTCTCTGTGTGATAAGTGTATGGGAAAGCTTCACTGGATAAACGGAAGAACCTGTGATAAATGTGGAAAGGCTCTTCCTCAGACATATAAAGGACGGTTCTGCTATGATTGCATGACATATAGTCATTATTTCAGCAAAGGATATAGCTGTTTAACGTATGGTATGTATGAACGGGAGCTATTGTTTGATTTTAAATATAGGGGAAAATCATATCTGGCTGAGAAATTTGCAGATATTCTTTATGATCGTATGGCTTGTGAAGATATACAGATAGATGTTATAATACCTATACCTGTAGGAGCAGAAAGACTGAGGAAGCGAGGTTACGATCAATCGGTACTTATGGCAGACAATCTTTCGGCAAGATGGTGTGTGCCTGTTGCCAAAGATATTCTTTTGAGGAAAAGGGATACGCCTTTTCTAAGAGGCCTTTCTCCTGTTGAGCGTGAGAATGTTTTAAAGAATGTATTCTGTATTTCGCAAACAGGGCAAAAGACTGTTAGATCAAAGCGTATTTTGCTGGTGGATGATATATACACTACCGGATCTACAGCAGATGCCTGCAGCAAAGAGCTTCTGGAGAAGGGAGCTGAGGATATATTTTTATTGACATTGGCATCGGGAGGCAACCGGAAACCGAAAATGGTATAGCGTTAGTTATAGTATTTTAAGTATTGCTCTAAGAACAAGGTTTCTGTGTTTGTTCTGCATGACAAAATAAGTTTTGGACAGAAATTTCACTGAAAAACCGCCACGAAGCAGAGCTTCTGTGGTTTCTGTGTTTGTTCTGTACACCAAAACAAGTTTTGGACAGAACATAAGCAGCGTATATATATGGCTCAGGTCTGTGATTGAAAGGCCATGCCAGCTACGGGCAAAAGGCTCCACGTAAGCTGATCCGCAAGGCGGCAGTGATCATGGCGTAGCTTAGAAGTAAGTCCTCTGAAAAATTCAGGTAAAGGCGAGTGTGGGGGCAAAGATCAGGTCAGCTGAGTCATATATATGCGCTGTTTTTTAGGTGAAATAATTCTTATATAGTTTGTTTTTTTTTGAGCTTGAGGATTTGATGACAGATTTTTACTGAAGAGGGTTTTGATTCTTCATGATTGAAGGTTTAGTAAATGTTTTCAGATTTTTCTGTGAATAATTCAAAAAAACGATGCAGCCCGGCATTATATATGGTATACTTAGTAAAAGCATCAAAGTGCAAGCTTGAAAAGGAGGTTGCTATTATGAAGACAATTATAAACGGTAAGAACTATAGCCCAAGCGACAAATTGAAAGCCACTATAGAAAAGAAGTTTGAAAAGCTGGACAAATATTTTTCGAACGAAATAACAGGTACTGTAATGACAATAAAGGAAAAGGGCGGCTATAAAGTGGAAGCTACGATAAATGCCAAGGGCACTATATTCAGGGCTGAAGTTAAAGCTGATGATCCTTATGATGCTATAGACGGTGTTATCGATAAACTTTCGAGTCAGATGTCCAAGTTTAAAAGCAAGCTTCAGAAAAAGTATAAGGGCAGTAAGGAGTTTATGTTTGCTGAACTTCCTGAAGCAGAGGAACAGGAAGAACTGCACATAGTCAAAAGAAAGAGATTTGAATTGATCCCAATGACAGTAGATGAGGCGATTATTCAGATGGAGCTTCTCGCTCATAATTTCTTTGTATTTCTTAACATGGAAACTGATTCTGTGAATGTAGTATACAGAAGAAATGATAAGGATTATGGTGTATTAGAGACAACCTATTAATGTTTTCTGTTTTTTAAATAAAAAATTCCAAGATAAAGTCAGTTTAATAAAATAAATATAGGGACTTCATGTAGGCATGAAGTCCCTTTTTATCTGTATCAGTTTTTTCAGAGAACTAAGTATGAGACAGTGACCGGCAATATTTAAAAACTAAGTGAAGCATTGGTGTTTTATCGGCGTTACTATTGAAAAAGACACCTATTTTTTGTAAAATGTAAAGGAGTCTTTAAATTAATACAGGGGAGCAAATTAATGCAGAAATTTTTTGAAAATATATTTTCCGGTGTTGGGATCACCGATATAATAGACATATTGATAGTCGCCTTTGTAATATATAAATTACTTGGCCTGATAAAGCAAACGAGAGCTGAACAGCTTATGAAAGGCGTGCTGCTGTTGGTAGTGGCTACTTTTTTGTCGGGGCTGTTCAATTTACATACGATAAACTGGATTCTTAAAGGAGCGGTTACTTTGGGAGCGGTGGCTATTTTAGTTGTTTTCCAGCCGGAGCTGAGACGCGCTTTGGAGTATATGGGAAGAAGCAAGATTGTAAAAGCCCCTCTTCGTGAAATGGATAAAGAGAGAGGAAAAGAAATTACGTCTCATATAGTCAAGGCGATCGATACATTTTCAAAGGATCGTGTCGGCGCTCTCATAGTTTTTGAGAGACAGACGTCCCTATCGGACATAATTGAGACAGGGACAGTAGTAGATGCAGATATTTCAGAACAACTTCTGGGAAATATCTTTTATGAGGGAGCGCCTCTTCATGACGGAGCTGTGATAATACGAGACGGCTGTTTGTACGCAGCGGGCTGTGTACTGCCTCTTACAAGGAACAATACCATAAGCAAAGAACTTGGTACAAGACACAGAGCGGGTATAGGAATAACGGAAAATTCAGACGCCTTAACTCTTATCGTCTCTGAAGAAACCGGTATAATTTCCATGGCGAGTGAAGGTCAGCTGTCCAGATTTTTAGACATCAAAACGGTAGAGAAGACTCTGCTTAATATGTATCTTAATACAGGGGAGATAACGGGAACTATGTCAGTTATTGCAAGATTTATTAATAAGATCAGGGGGAAGAACGATGCTGAATAATAAAACTTTTCTCAGAGTTTTTTCCCTCGTAGCAGCGGTGTTGCTGTGGGCCTATGTTATGCTTGAAGTTGATCCGTATAAAACAGCAAAGATAAGTGATGTTTCCATAACGTTTGCCAATGAGGATGTTTTGGCTGAAGAAGGGCTTGCGCCTATTTCCGGAGATGATATGGAAGTGGCTGTCAAAATAAAAGGACGCAGATCTGATGTGAACAGTGTCAGAAAAACAGGACTTACGGCTTATGTGGACGTATCATCATGTAAAAAGGGTGAAAACAGTGAAGAAATAGTGATAAATACTCCGGATGGAATAAGTATAGAGACTGTATCAGAGGAATATCTGACATTTGAAGTAGAGGAACTTGCAGAGGAGGAAAAGACTCTTAATATTGAATTTGATAAGGAAAACGGTGAAAGTGAATCAAAGGTTCCGTGGGTCGTTGCAGCAGAAACTGATTCAGTAACGGTAAAAGGAGCAAAAAGTCTCGTTGATAAAGTGGAGAGTGTAAAGGGTATAGTATCTTCGGAGAATATGCCTAAGGAAAAAAGTGAATGGAGAGATGTAAGTGTAACAGCTGTGGATAAAGACGGGAATATTGTGCCTGATGTTTCAATACTGAATGGGGATGATATTCAGGCACAGGTAAGGCTCATGGCTCTTAAAACTGTGGAGCTTGATATTTCCTCTTCGGATCTGAGGGAAGATTTTCAGATAGATAAGCTTGACGTGGCTGATAACATAAGGATAGTAGGGCCCGAAGATATGATACAAGAGATAGATAAGATAAAAGGCTTTGCAGAGCTTGCAGGAATTGACGATACTCAGACTCATAAAATAAACGTGAATCTGGATTTGCCGGAGGGCATATATTTGTATGATCAGAAAAATCCGCTGACTGTAAAGGTGAAACTTAAGGCAGTCGAATAAAATAGAAAACCAAAATGAGGAGAAGATTATGGGAAGATTATTTGGAACAGACGGAGTCAGAGGCATTGCCAACTCCGAACTTACCCCTGAACTGGCTTTTAAGCTGGGAAAAGCAGGGGCTCATGTACTTAGCAAAGACAAAAAAAGACCGATTGTCATTATAGGTAAAGATACACGGCTTTCAGGCGATATGATTGAAGACGCTCTCAGCGCAGGGATATTAGCGGTAGGAGGAAACGTTATAAAAGTAGGTGTGCTGCCTACACCTGCAGTCGCATATTTGGTTAATGTTTATAAGGCTGATGCAGGGGCAGTGATATCGGCATCCCATAATCCATTTGAATATAACGGTATAAAGTTTTTTAATGGTGATGGTTTTAAATTGGATGACAGTATAGAGGATGAAATCGAAGATATAATTCTCAGTAATGTAGATGTTAACAGTCATATTACAGGAGATAAGTTGGGGAAATGTCTTGAAGCAGACGATGACGCTATAGAAAAATATGCTGATTTTTTAAAGTCTACAATAGATGCAGATATAAGTGGCTTGAAGCTGGTGCTCGACTGTGCCAACGGAGCATCATATAAAGTAGCGGAAAAGGTATATTCAGAGCTTGGTGCGGATGTTACTGTAATCGGAAATGAACCTGATGGTATAAATATAAACTATAATTGTGGGTCTACTCATCCTGAGAGGCTGCAGCAGGAAGTCATAAAGCAGGGAGCTTTTATGGGTCTTGCTTATGATGGGGATGCTGACAGACTTATAGCTGTAGATGAGAGAGGAAGAATTATTGACGGAGATAAGCTGATATGTATATGTGCCAAGATGATGAAGGATATGGGCAGACTGAGCGGCGATACAGTTACAGCCACGGTTATGAGTAATCTCGGATTTCACAGATATATAGAAAAAATGGGTTGCAGCGTAGAGGTCACATCTGTCGGAGACAGATATGTGCTTGAAAGCATGCTGAAGACCGGAAGCAAGATAGGCGGAGAACAGTCCGGACATATAATATTCTTAAATCATACGACTACGGGAGACGGAATTCTTTCCTCTCTTCAGTTGTTGCAGGCTGTATTGATGTCCGGGAAAAAAGCATCGGAGCTTTCGGATGAAATAGAGATATTCCCTCAGGTGCTCAGGAATGCCAAGGTAAAAAATGAGAATAAGAATAAATTCATGGAAGATAGTGAGGTAAAGGCTGCCATAGAAAAAGTTGAGAAAGATGTAGCGGGACTAGGCAGGCTTCTTATAAGACCTTCGGGTACGGAACCTCTTGTAAGGGTTATGCTGGAAGGTCAGGACGTGGAGCATATCACAGGACTTGCAGAGGGGCTGGCCTCTCTGCTTACTAAGAGGTTTGGATAGGAGGATTTATATGTGCGGTATAGTTGGATTTGCGGGGAAAGATCACGCTAAGGAAAAAATAATAGATGGGCTTAAACGACTGGAATACAGAGGTTATGATTCTGCAGGTATTGCCTTGCCTATAAATGGAAAAATAGAAATAAGAAAACATGTCGGCGAAATAAAGAATCTTGAAAAGATAATAGGGGATGATGGATTTGACAGTTCTGTGGGAATTGGCCATACGAGATGGGCAACACATGGTGTGCCGTCTGATGTCAATGCACATCCTCATGCCAATGCAGATGATTCTATAGCTATAGTTCATAACGGTATTATAGAAAATTATCAGGAAATAAAGGAATGGCTTATCAGAGAAAAGGGAGTTGTTTTCAAGTCGGAAACAGATTCGGAAGTAATTGCTCATTTAATAGGAGTGTTTTATGAAGGTGATTTGTTGAAGGCTGTCAATAAAGCTGTAGCTGAAATGAGGGGAGCTTATGCGGTATGTGCCATTGCAGCTGCGGAACCTGATAAGATTGTTGCAGTGAGAAAAGATGCTCCTTTAGTAGCAGGGATAGGAAAAGGATTCAATTTCATAGCCTCCGATATTCCTGCTTTGCTTAAATATGTAAGACAGGTATATCTTATAGAAAACAATGAAACGGTAGTATTGACTAAAGATAATATAACTATTTACAATGAAAGAGGTCAAAAAGTCAACAGAGACGTGTTCCATGTGACATGGGATGCTGATGCAGCCGAAAAGGAAGGCTACGAGCATTTTATGCTTAAGGAGATACATGAACAGCCTAAGGGAATTTATGAGACTATAAACAGGCGGCTTAATGAAGATGGAAGCATCAATCTTGATGGCATAGCTATGACGAAAGAGGACATAGAAAATTTCAATAAGGTATATATAGTTGCTTGCGGAACAGCATATCATGCCGGTCTTGTAGGGAAAATGGTTATTGAGAAGATGGCTAAAGTTCCTGTAGAGGTAGATGTTGCATCCGAGTTTAGATACAGAGATCCGTTTGTTGATGAAAATACACTGTTTATTGCCATAAGTCAGTCGGGTGAAACCCTTGATACTCTCGCGGCTTTGAGAGAGGCTAAAAGAAAGGGAGCGCGTATCCTTTCTGTAGTCAATGTAGTGGGAAGCTCTGTAGCCAGAGAATCTGATGATGTGTTTTATACATGGGCAGGACCTGAGATTGCAGTTGCTTCTACAAAGGCATATACCACTCAGCTGATATGTATGTATCTTATAGGTCTTTACATGGGAAGTACGAAAGGTACAATAGAAAAAAATTATTACGATAAAGTCTTAAATCAGCTTAAGGAACTTCCTTATAAAGTGGAAGAGCTTTTGGAAGGAGAAGATGCCATAGCAGAGCTGGCCAAAAAGTATTACAGGAAAGAACAGGTCTTTTTTATAGGAAGAGGGCTTGATTCAGGTGTATCATATGAAGGTTCTCTTAAATTAAAAGAAATTTCATATATAAATTCTTTTGCTATTGCTGCAGGGGAGCTGAAACATGGAACTATAGCTTTGATGGAAGACGAGACTCTTGTGTTTGCTCTTGCTACTCAAGATTTTCTGTATGAGAAGATGATTTCTAATGTTGAGGAGATAAAGGCCAGAGGAGCAAGGGTAATAGGTATGGCTAAACAGGGCAGAAAAGAGATGGAGTCTGTTGCCGATGAGGTTATCTATATACCGTCCTGCATAGATGAGGTGTCTCCTGTTCTTGCAGTCATTCCTCTTCAGATTTTCGCTTATTATGTAGCCAAGGAGAGAGGTTGTAATATAGATAAGCCCAAGAATCTTGCAAAATCGGTAACGGTAGAATAATAGAGCAAATATTAATTCAGGCTGGCGATTATTCGTCAGCCTGAATGTTGCTTATGAAAGGATGTTAATATGAATAAATATGATATCAGAGATATAACATTTGCAGAGTCCGGCCACAGGAAAATAGAGTGGGTGAGAAACAATATGCCGCTGCTTCGGGCTATGGAGGAAGAGTTTAAAAGGGATAGGCCTTTTGATGGAATTAAAATAAGTCTTTCGGTACATCTCGAGGCTAAAACTGCTTATCTTTGTCTTGTACTGGCGGCAGGCGGTGCACATATGTCGGTGACAGGAAGCAATAGTTTGTCGACCCAAGATGATGTAGCAGCTGCACTGGCGGACAGAGGCCTTAAAGTATTCGCATATCATGGGGCTACTGATGAAGAGTACATGAGGCATCTTGAAATGTGTCTTGAACATAAACCTAATATTATAATAGATGACGGCGGAGATCTTGTAGAGCTGCTTCACAGAAAGCGTTTTGACTTGGCAGAGGATGTTTTTGGAGGATGTGAAGAAACAACTACAGGAGTGATAAGACTCAAAGCGATGGAGAGAGAAGGCATTCTTAAATTCCCTATGGTGGCTGTAAATGATGCTAAGTGTAAACATCTATTCGATAACAGATATGGTACGGGGCAGTCCGTGTGGGACAGCATGATGAGAAACACTAATCTTATCGTGGCTTCCAAGACTGTGGTAGTAGTGGGATATGGATGGTGCAGTAGAGGCATAGCCATGAGAGCATCAGCTCTGGGTGCAAAGGTAATAGTAACAGAGATAGATCCGGTAAAAGCTATGGAAGCAAAGATGGATGGGCATGATGTAATGCCTATGAATAAAGCGGCATCCATGGGAGATATGTTTATCACAGCTACAGGCTGCAAGCACACCATAACTGTAGAACATATGGTGAAAATGAAGGATGGCGCTATTTTGGCTAATGCAGGACATTTTAATGTAGAGATCGACATGGCCGGCCTTGAAGAAGCAGCTATCAGCTCTTGTGAGACAAGAAATAACATTATAGGTTATACTTTGAAAAACGGAAATGTTATAAATGTTATAGGAGAAGGCAAGCTTGTCAATATCGCTGCGGCAGATGGACATCCGGCAGAAATAATGGATCTCAGTTTTGCTGTTCAAGCAATGTCAGCGCTATATATCAAGGACAATTATAAAAATCTTGATAATAAGGTAATAGATGTTTCTGGGGAAATAGATAATGTGATAGCCCGCAAGAGGTTAGAGGCATGGGATATAGAAATTGACAGCCTCACGGAAGAGCAGAAGCTGTATCTTAAAAGCTGGCAGTTATAAGGTGAATTTATGTAATAGAGGTTATTTTAAAAGTATGGTATCTGGCGATATGTTTTTCTAATATATACAGAATATCAGAATTTTGTAATATTTGATATTGCTGGAGTGTGTTAGACTGTTGAATATACTGATTCCTATGCTCACTTGGCGTATGTCCGTACCATTTCTTAAAGTTTTTATAAAAGTATTTAGGATCTGAAAATCCGCATTTATATGATATTTCTATATTAGGTAAGTTTGTGGTAAGTAAAAATGTTTCGCTTTGATAACATCTTATATAATTTATCATATTGCTGAAACTCTGGAATGGTGATTTTGAGAGAAATTGAGACAGATAATTTTCATTTATAAATTCTCTGCTGGCTATTTCACTTACAGTTATTTTATTCATGTAATTTTGCTGGCAGAATTTTAATATGCGGTTAAATCTTTCTCTACTGATATTATTAGTGTTAGTGTTGGGATTTGTATTCATATAATCATACCATTCAAAATATGACAGCATTATGTTTATTAATTTATTGGCCAGCCTTGAGTAAAGATTAGTATGACCGTGAATATTCAAGTCTTCGTTAGATAAATAGATATAAGCTATTGACAGTAAAGTATCTGTTATATTATACATCGGCAGTTTTTGATATTGATTGCAGGCATCACTTCTGCATGTAAAAAAAGTGTACTTTAAATAGTCGAAAGAACTGTCAACTTGTGATAGGTCTATATATAATGACATTACTATATTGTTTTTGCTTTCCGAATGTAAATAATGTATATCCATACAGTCTATGGAAAAAACGTCGCCCTCACGAAGTTCTATTGTCTGATCTGCAGATATAAGCTGGATGTTTCCTTTTAGGCATAGAATAATTTCCAGTAAAGTTTCGTGACGATGTGGCTTGATATTAGTAACATTATAAAAAGATACTCCGAGAGGAGTATTTTTTATTTTTTGTATTGAATTTTCATTGGCAATTATATCTGTATACATGGTTACATTATAGTCTGCTTGTTCAGAATAGTCAAATCTTATAAAACTATAATATTAACCCACAAGAAACGGCAATCGTAAAATTTATGCAGGGTATTTACTATATGAATAAGAAGTTGTTAAAAATGGAGGTGATTTATATGGATAGGAGAGTAACGGAAGACTCAGGAGGGGTATCAGGCTTGAAGAAAAGAAAAATACGGCCTTTTGGTATAGCTTTTATGCTTTATTGCCTTGTGGCGGCAGGGGCCTTTGGAATCGAGGAAATGATACCTGCCAGCGGACCCGGGCTAACAATAGTTATACTGGCAGTATTTCCAATAGTTTGGGCTTTGCCAATATGCTTGATGGTATCGGAATTATCAGCTCTCATGCCTCGGGAAGGAGGTATTTATGTGTGGGTTAAAGAAGCGCTTGGGGAGATGTGGGGATTTTGTACATGCTGGTGGAGCACGATATGTACTTATTTATGCAGTGCCACATATGTGGTTTTAGTAGTTGGATATGCAGAAAAGTTCATCGACATGACGAATGTGCAGGTCATGGCCGTAAAAGTAGCGATGATTTTAATTTTTACGGTAATTAACCTAATGGGCCTTAAAGAGGTTAGTGTTGTCAATACCGTTTTTTCTGTAATGATTATTGCTGTATTTGCGCTGGTAACTGTGGTTGGGTTTGCTAACTGGGAATTCAATCCGGTAGAGCCGTTTACACCTGAAGGAGAGAGTGTAGTAAGCAGTTTAGGGGGAAGTGTGTGCATTGCCATATGGATGTATTGTGGGTATGAGTGTGTGGCATATGTATCCGGAGAAATTGAAAATCCTAAAGTTATTCCTAAAGGTTTTTTTATTGCAATGCCCCTTATCGCACTTAGCTATATTCTTCCTACTGTGGCAGGCTTAGGCTCTATAGGAAGCTGGGAGAGCTGGTCGACTGAAAGCGCAGAAGGGACAGTAGGATATGCTGATGTTCTGACTCAGAATTTGGGACAGGCGTGGGGAGTGGTATTTATTATAATAGCAATTATTTCCCAGTGTGCAATATTCAATACATACATAACAGCAGGGTCAAGAGGATTTCTCGTAATGTCAGATGATAATCTTTCTCCTAAATTTTTGGGGAAAGTGGATAAAAAAAGAGGCATGCCATATTGGGGAATAATATTGATAGCAGCTGTAACAATGATAATGTCAACGTTTGACTTCTCTACAATTATTATTTTGGTTGGTCCGGTATGTATAGTTGTTTATTTTACCATATCAGTTTCACTTATAGTTTTGCGTAAAAAATATCCGGTGGATAAAAGAGGGGATATTTATTATATAAAAGGCGGAAAGAAAGTGATATATGTGATAACAGCACTTGTGTTTATCGTAGGTATCGCGGGGATTATAGTAAACGGAACGGAATATTTTATCATGAGCTTCATTACCATAGGCTCAGGTCTTGTAGCTTATATAATATTTAAGCTTCTGTACGGGGGTCTCTATAGGAAAAGCCCTGACAGATATCCCATTAATGAAAAGACAAGGCTTGCAACAGGAGATGTTATGAGGATAGGGCTGTTCATGTTGCTCTGCGGCATACTGGCATTTTTCGGGGCTCTGTTTATAACATGGTATGAAGGCTCATACGGCGAAGAATATTATCTCGAAACATATGAGAAAGGTATTTTAAGCGATTTCTGGCTCATGATAAAGATATTAAAATTCGGAGGGATTATATCAGGGATATTAGGAATTATACTCTTGATTTTAGGAAAACGGTACGACGATACAGAAAGGATAAAAAAGGAAAGTTTATGATTATAAAATCTCGGTGCATATTTGACGGGGTGTCCCCAGAACCATACGAAGGATATGTGGCCATAAAAGAGAATAAAATACACAGTGTTTTAAAGGGCGATAGTATTCCCGTCAGACTCAGAAATGATGAGGAAGTTTTGGACGTAGGAAATAGAACTGTAATGGCAGGGTTCTGTGATAATCATGTACATATTTTCTTGGCGGCTCTTGACCTTACAACGTGTAGCTTAAGAGATTGTGAAAGTGAGGAAGAAGCAGCAAAAAGGCTGGCTGACTTTTACAAAAATCGCAAGGATAAGTGGGTAATCGGTTTCGGCTGGTGTAATTATGACTGGGCAAATCAAGAGCTTCCCTCTAAAGAGACTTTGGACAAATATTTTGGAGGCAGACCTGTAATGCTTATAAATGATGAGTTGCATGCTTTGTGGGTCAACAGTAAGGCTCTTGAATTATGCGGCATAGATAAGTATACGGAAAATCCTCAGTATGGGGAGATTTACAGAGATGAAAAAGGGGAGCCTACAGGATATATACTTGAACAGTCAGCTATGAGGCTATTTACTGATATTGCATTAGATTATACTGAGGAAGAAGAGAAAGGCCTTATAAAGACTTTTGTCAAAGAGGCGCATAAAAAAGGCGTTACATCGGTAGGCGATATGGAGATCATAGGTATTATGAAAAGTGATATTTATAAAGCCTTGGAATGCGAGAAGGAATTGAAAGTAAGAGTGTTTTTTTCTCCGTCAATTCAAAAACCCTTGGATGAATTTATAGAGCTGAAGGGAAATTTCGATTCGGACAATTTATCATTGCTCGGGGCCAAAGGATTTATCGATGGTACACCTTTGGGGCATACGGGATTGATGATTGATGATTATAAAGATATGCCGGGATTTAAAGGAGAACCAGTTCTGCACCTTGCAGAATTGAGGAATAAAGTGGAACAATTAAATGGAGAAGGGATTCCGGTAAGGCTTCATGCGTGCGGAGATGGTGCGGTAAGGGAAGCGCTTGATGATATTGAGAAAGCAAATCACAATAGAGGTTTAGAGAATGTGAGAAATACAATAGAGCATATTGAGTGTCTGCATCCTGATGATATAGGAAGATTTGCCAAGTCCGGTACGATAGCATCTATTCAGCCTAATCATATGACTATGAATTCAATGGAAGAACATCCTATTTTTGATATTCTGGGACAAAAACGTTCTGAGCTTTCATGGCCTGCTAAGACACTATCACGCTCAGGAGCGTGTGTGGCTCTGGGAACAGATTGTCCTATAGTGCCATTGGAACCGATGATGACATTATACTGCGCGATAAACAGAGTAATGGAAGATGGTTCTCCACAAGGGGGCTGGAATCCTAAAGAAAAATATACTATGCAGGAAGCGTTAAAAGGAGTCACTGTAAATAATGCCTATCTTTTCAAAATGGAAGATAAAATAGGAACATTGGAAAGCGGTAAGTATGCTGATATTGTAGTATTGTCTGAAGATATTTTTAAAAAGGATGTACTTGATATATTGGACATAAAAGTTGATATAACCGTGTGGAATGGTGAAAAAGTTTATGAAAGAAAAGGAGGAGAACATGAATAACAGAAAGTTTGAATTAATACCCGGTGTTGAAAATTGTGCCGGCGAGATGAAGGTGGCATTTCCCATAGAAGAGTATCAGAATCGTTTGACCCGGACGAGAATGCTTATGGAGAAAGAGGGGATTGATCTGATATATGCCACGGCTCCGGAAAGCATGAATTATATTACAGGTTACGATGTAGTATGGCACAGAGTCAACTCTCCTGCGGCATGGTTTGATACTATGACTGCAGGAACAGCCATACATGTGGATTACGATGATTTTATACATTATGATTTGCCGGACGAAGAGGGAGTGTTAAAGCTTACAAGTATTTCAAGAAATACAAGGTTGTTTTATGATACTCCTGCAGAAATGTATGGAAAATCATATATTGTAACGACAGAAGATGAAAATTTTAAGCAGTTGATGGTAAAAAATCTGAAAGATGAAGGCTGGGTAAGGGATGGCATGACAGTAGGATTGGAATTCGGAAGCTACAGACCTAATTATGTTGTTTTTTCTCAGCTGAAAGAGGTCTTTGAAAGCGTCGGATGTAGAGTTGTAGACGCAACTCATATCATCAGGAAAGTGAGGGGGATTAAATCTCCTTTAGAACTTGAATACATAGAAAAGGCAAGCCTTTTGTGTGATGTAGGAATGAATGCAATATATGAAGCCTTGCGGCCGGGGATAACGGAACTTGAAATCGTGGGAGAATATACGCGGGCTCAGAGTGAAGCCGGAAGTGAAGCTCCGGCCATAGTAAATATGGTGCGTTCCGGACCTTCCAGAGCATGGTGTTTCCATATACCGGCTTCAAGGAGAAAAATAATGATAGGTGATCCCGTAGGTGTAGATTTATCCGGAGTATATAACAGATACCATTCCAATCAATGCAGATATTTTTCAGTAGGTGAGCCGCCTAAAGAGTTTAAAGAAAAATATGCTGTAAATAAAGAAATTATATCAATCGTTTCGTCTATAATAAAGCCTAATATGCTTGTATCTGATTTTCTTAAAGAACTGCAGAAATTTTACGAATCTGAAAATTTATGGGGAAAACAATACTGGATAGGAGGGTATGAACTTGGAATAGCATATCCTCCGGACTGGGTAGGTGCATATACATTCGATATATATGATGATATAGATGATATGGAAACAAGATTCGTACCGGGGACAGTAACAAACTTTGAGACAGGCTTTGGGTGTATAGACACATTAATGTTTAAAGAAAGTGACGCATATGTACTGGGGAAGACTACAAGAGATCTTATGATAAAATAGTCATTTGATATTCAGATTGAAATTTAGTCTACAAAAAGGATGAAGTAAAAATGATGGTACTACATATTAAAAATAACAGTACCATCATTTTTTATGATTTATTATTTAATCATGATCTCCAGTCTTTCCCTGGTTCTTTTTTCACCAAGTATTTGCTGGATTTCCCAAACATCAGGAGACTGAGTTCTCCCCATTATAGCTATTCTGATAACAGTGCTTACATGGCCGACATGGCCTTTGTACTGATCCGGATTTTTCTTAAAGTCTTTGGGTTTTGAGGCATATCCCATTTCCTCTGCAATGGATCGTATCTTATCGAACCACTGACTTTGATCATCACTGTGGTCGTAGGAAGCCAAGTATCTGCGCAGAATTTCTGCGGCATCTTCATCATTCACTTCTTTTGGTATACTGTCTTTTATAATAAAGTAATCATCGAAGAAGTAACTGATAAAATCAAAAATTTGTTTTGCGTATATAAGATCTTTACGAGGTTTCTTTCCGTTTCGGCCCAGATCGAGAATTTTAGTTACATATTCTTTGTTATTTTCGATAAGAGAAAGTATTTCAGGTCTGAATTCTTTTGCCCAGTTTAAAAGGAAGCTGTAAAGTTCTTCTGCCGGAATTTTTACAAGAACATCTTTTGATATGTCATTGAGTTTATTAAGATCAAACAGGGCGCCGCCGCTGCTCATTTTCTCTGTTGTGAATTTAAAGTCATCAATAGAAGCATCCGGATTGGCGATTCTCCATTCTTCGAAGTTGGAGTTAAGTATAGTAAGCAAATATTCTTTCACTGCTTGGGGATGATAACCTTCCTGCCTATAATAATCAAGGGATAGTTCAGGGTCTTTTCTTTTGCTGAGTTTTCGTTTGTTGCCGTTATCCAGTTTTAGAAGCTGTGCGGTATGGCAGTAAACAGGTATTTTAAATCCAAGTTTCTCAAAGAGCTCAACATGAATAGGAAGTGACATGAGCCATTCCTCGCCTCTTACCACATGAGTTGTTCTCATGAAGTGATCATCTATGACGTGAGCGAAATGATAGGTAGGTATCCCATTTGCCTTGAGAATAATAACATCCTGATTGTTTTCCGGCATTGAAAGCTTTCCTCTTATTGCATCGTCAATCTCTATATGTCTTATTTTTTCGGATGGCATATTGTGATTGCCGGAGGATTTGAGCCTCACTACATAAGGTTTATTATTTTTTATGTTTGATTTTATATCTTCATAGGAAAGGTTGCGGCTTTTTTCTGCATACTTTCCATATATTCCGGTAGTTTCTTTTGCGGATTCTTGGGATTTTCTTATTTCTGAAAGTTCAGCTTCTGTCAGAAAGCAGGGATAGGCCAGTCCTTTTTTTACAAGTTCTTTAGCAAAGCACTGATATATTTTTCCTCTGTTACTTTGAAAATAAGGTCCGTAATTTCCCTTTTCTCCATTCAGTAACGCGCCTTCATCAAAATTGATACCAAAAAAACGAAGGGATGTTATTATGGTTTCAACAGCGCCTTCGACATATCGTTTCTCATCAGTGTCTTCTATACGAAGGTAAAAAGTACCGTTTGACTGGTGAGCCAGACGCTCATCAACAAAAGCTCCGTACAGGTTTCCCAGATGTATGAAACCTGTAGGGCTTGGACCAAGTCTGGTTACCATAGCACCATCCGGTAGATTTCTTTCAGGGAATTTTTTCTGATAGTATTCAGGACTTTTATCTATACAAGGGAATAAAAGCTCCGCAAGTTTATTGTAATCCATTTTTGTAATGCGATGCTGCTATAATTATGAACAGCCCGCGCCTCCTTTCATTGTATAACTATGGGGTATTTTATTAGTTTGTGATCTGTGCATACTTAAATCATTTTAGCAATATTTTTAATGGGTTGCAACATTATAAATGTAATACCTGTAGATATCAACATTTGAAAATACAATAATGAAAATTTTTTATAATAAAAACTGTGTACAGTCTTGAAAATATCAAATTCATGTACACAGTTATGTTTTTTAATAAGTGAAATAATTAGTATTTTTTCCACAGAATCCTAAGTGAGTTTAATATACATATCATCGCTACTCCGGTGTCGGCAAATATAGCTGCCCATATGTTAGCGAACCCTATGAAGCCAAGGAGGATTACCAGAAGTTTTACAAATAGCGCTATAACGATATTTTGAACTGCTATAGTATTGGTATTTTTTGCAATGGTAATCGATTGAGGTATAGATTCTACCGATGAATTCATGAATACTACATCAGCAGCTTCTATAGCTGCATCAGCTCCGGTTCCCATGGCAGCTCCAACATCTGCGCCGGCAAGAACGGGGGCATCATTTATGCCGTCTCCTACAAACATGACAGGACCTATCTTTTTGCGTATATCCTTAAGAGCGGAAAGTTTATCATCGGGCATAAGCTGAGATCGGACTTCACTTATGCCGACATTTTGGGCGATATCAGCAGCGCTCTTTGCATTGTCGCCTGTAAGCATGGCAGGAGTGAGACCAAAGGATCTTATTTTGGAGATGGCGCTTACGGCATCAGGCTTCAATGTATCTGAAATGCTTATGGAACCGGCATATAATCCGTTTACTGCTATGAAAACTTCCGTCCCTTTTGGATCTTTTACATTTTCCATAGATACACCATGGGCTTTCATGAGAGCTTTGTTTCCGCACAGAACATCTCCTGAAGAAAGATCTGCTTTTATACCCATTCCCGATATCTCTGACAGAGAGCTGGCTTTTTCAATGGAAACATTCATCTGGCGAGCCTTTTCGACTATGCTGACAGCAATTGGATGAGTGGAACTGAATTCACATGATGCGGCTATCGTAATAAGCTGTTCATCAGTAAAGCCTTTTTCAGGGGATATTTCCTGTACTGAAAAGTTCCCTTCGGTGATGGTTCCGGTTTTATCCATTACTATTGCTTTGACGTTTTTAAGAGCTTCTATGGAAAGACCGCCTTTAAAAAGTATGCCGAGCTTTGAAGCGGCGCCTATACCGGAGAAAAAGGCCAGAGGTACACTTATTACAAGAGCGCAAGGGCAGCTGATTACAAGGAATGTTATTGCTGTGGTAATCCAAGTACTCCACTCTCCTGTGATAAGAGACGGAACTATTGCTGTAATGAGAGCCAGAGCTACTACTATTGGAGTATACACTTTAGCGAATTTAGTTATGAATCTGTCCATTTTAGGCTTTCCGGCAGCTGCATTTTCTACGGAATTGAGAATCTTTGTGACCATAGATTCAGCAAGAGGTTTAGTGACTTTTATTTTTAGCAGACCCTGCTCATTTACACAGCCGGAGATTACTTCTGTACCGACAGAAGCTTTTACGGGGACAGGTTCTCCTGTTATAGGTGAGGTGTCTATGCGGCTTTCGCCTTCTGTTACGATGGCGTCCAGAGGGATTCTGTCTCCCGGGCGTACAAGAAGTATATCTCCTGTTTTCGCATCTGCGGCCGGAATGATTTTGATCTCGTCTCCTTCTGCAAGAGATACTGTTTCAGGTCTCATGTCGACTGCTTCCATGATCTGAGAGCGGCTCTTATCTACGGCTACATGCTCAAAGAATTCACCTATTCTGTAAAAAAGCATTACTCCGGCACCTTCGGCAAAATCACCTATGCAGAATGCCGCCACAGTAGCTATGGACATGAGAAAGTTTTCGTCGAAAACCTGACCTTTGAATATATTTTTAACGGCAGTAAACAGAACCTCCCATCCGAGAACAAGGTAAGCTGCGGCGAATATAGGAAGCAGGGCAGGCTGTAAAATACCTGTATGTTCAAATATAAGCCCTGCTGCAAATAATAATATTCCTGCTGATATAGATATCAGATCACCCGTGTGCTCTTTAAAGAATCCTTTTTTAGGACTTTTATAAGCAGGTATGCTATCTTCTTTGTTCATTATCTTTACATTATCCTCGACAGATCTGCAGGCTTTTTCCAGTTTAGGCAGCAGTGAATCAGGATCTTTGGCGGCGATTCTAAGCTGTTTTGTAGCAAACGTGATGGAAGCGGCTTTTACTTCCGGCATAGCTTGTATTTTTCTTTCTATTTTGGCAGCGCAGTTGGCGCAGTCTAATCCCTCAACGATATAGATCCGCTGATCGTTTTCTGATATATTATCAAAATCATGATTATGACTGTGATCATGGGATATATGTTCGTGTTCATGATGATCATGATCGCAGCCACAATCACAATGTTGGTGTTCGTGGTGATGATCGTGTCCGCAGCTGCAGTGATCGTCATGGTGATGGTTGTGTAATTCTTTATTCATTGATATGTTCCAGCGCTACGTCTAATATTTCTCTGACATGATCGTCAGCAAGGGAATAATAGGCGTGCTTTCCTTTCTTTTGAAATTTGACCAGGTTGTTATCCCTGAGAACCTTTAACTGATGGGAGACAGCAGACTTTGTCATGTCAAGCAGAACAGCAATGTCGCATACGCACATCTCATGACAATTCAGCGCTGACATTATTCTTATTCTGGTACCATCCCCAAATATTTTAAAAAGTTTTGACATGCTGGTAAGATCAGAGTCAGGAACTATCTCGTCTCTTACATATTTTAGTATATCCTGATGTATAGCTGCGCAGTCGCAGCTTACTTCATTTTTTCCCACGTTTATAATCACCTCCAGGAAATATATTGTTTTAAAATATAATCATAACGATTGCATGATTGTTCAACTGTTTCTTGAGTTCATTATAGTTGAATGTACATGCAACTGTCAACAGTAAAATAAAAAAAGTTTAAATTTATTTGACGGAATTTCAAACTTTGTCTATGATAGTAGAAACAAAACGTGTAGATATGTTATGAAATAGGGAGGATTAAATGATAAAGATTAATAGGGATGTATGTATTGAGTGTATGACTTGTGTTACAGTCTGTCCCTTCACTGTCTTGGAGGAATCCGGCGAAGGGATCCGGAAAATAGAAGGAAAAAAGTGCATAGGATGTATGCACTGTGGAGCAGTATGTCCTACAGAGGCAATAACATATGACGGAAAGCCATCTATAGTAGATGATGAGCTTCCTGTAATAAGGGAGGGATTTTACAAAGATCTCAGGAATCATATACTGAAAAGGAGATCTTACAGACATTTCAGTGAAGAGCAGGTTCCCAGATCAGTTATAAAAGAGGCTCTTGAGTTGGCGGCATGGGCCCCAAGTGCTAAAAATCAGCATCCCACCAAGTGGATGATAATAGAATCTCAGGATGTAATGGAAAAGATGATGGATTTTATACTGGAGTATGTGCAGTCTACAGGGGTTTCTACGGAAATAGCTTCAGAAATGGAAATAGGAAACAATGTTGTTATGGGAACTGCAACATCATTGCTTTTGGCATATGCCAGCGATAATGCAATATCTCCGGAGACGGATACAGCAATAGCTATGACTACTGCCGAACTGTATTTACAGGCTAAAGGAGTCGGCACATGCTGGGCCGGATATTTGAAAAGGATGGCAAACAATGTTCCGAAAATAAAGGAACTGCTGCCAGAGTTGCCTGAAAACCATAGTTTTTACGGAGCTTTTATGATAGGTTATCCGGAAGATGAAGAATATCTACATATTCCTCAAAGATTTAAACGGGCTGATATAGAGTGGGTGTGATATCCACTCTTTTTTTTCGATATTATTGTCAGTAACTATTGACAACATGTTCACATTGTATATAATGAGTATATACAATATGAAATGGAGGTGTTCAGTTTGGACATCATAATAAGCAATTCAGACGGGCGGCCTATTTATGAGCAGATAAGTTCGCAGATAAAATCCAAGATAATGACCGGGGAACTTAATGCAGGCCAGATGCTGCCTTCTATGAGACTTCTGGCTAAAGAACTGCGAATAAGCGTGATAACGACAAAAAGAGCATACGAAGAACTTGAACGTGATGGTTTTATAATCACTATGACCGGAAAAGGAAGCTTTGTTGCAGAGAAGAATACTGATTTGGTCAGAGAGGAATATTTGAAACGTATAGAGAGCCATCTAAATGAAATTATAAGACTGTCAGTAAGCTGTGACCTGTCACTGAAAGATATAAAGGATATGCTGACTTTGATGTATGAGGAGGAGAATAATGAATAATGCTATAGAAATAACAGGTCTTTCGAAGAAATACGATGGATTTAAACTGGAAAATATAAATATAGTCTTGCCGAAAGGATACATAATGGGATTCATAGGTGAAAACGGAGCTGGTAAAACCACTGTAATTAAAGCCATGACAGGACTTATACGTTATGACAGCGGAGATATAAAACTTTTTGGGGAATCCTTTAAAAATATAGGAGCAGCTGTACGTGAGAATATAGGAGTAGTGATGGATGATTACGGACTTCCTCCCGAGGCAGATACAAAGGATATAAATAAAATAATGAAAGGAATATATTCTACGTGGAATAGCAGGGCTTTTTTCCGGTATACCGAAAAATTCGGGCTTCCTCAAAATAAAAGGATAAAATCATATTCTACAGGTATGAAAAGGAAGCTTTCAATAGCTGTAGCTCTTTCACATAACAGCAGACTTCTTATACTGGATGAAGCGACATCGGGGCTTGATCCTGTGGCAAGAGATGAGCTTTTGGATATACTGCGTGAATTTATACAGGATGAAGATAACAGCGTGTTTATCTCGTCACATATATTGAGTGATCTTGAGAAGGTATGTGACTATATAACATTAATACATGAAGGCAGGATTGTTTTCAGCGATGAGAAGGATGAGCTTTTGGCTTCATATGCAATAGCAAGATGTACTGTTAAAACTTTTGAGAATATAGATAAGTCGGCGGTAGTTGCTTTTCGCAGGACAGAATTCGGAATAGAAGCACTGGTAAAGAGACAGATGGTGAATGAAGCTTTGATTACGGATAATGCTACTGTAGAAGATATTATGGTGATGATGATAAAGGAGGAAAAAAGATGAAGGGGTTATTGATAAAAGATTTTATAAATCTGAGACAGCAATTGAAGATATATATAATTATAATCATTTTATGGTTTTTTATCAGTTTGTGGAATGGTCAGCCGGGATTTTTCAGCGGTATCATGGTAATGTTTGCGGTAATGATTCCAATGACAGCTGTTGCTTATGATGACAGCTGCGGGTGGAATGTCTTTGCAGTGACATCACCTCTTTCAAGGAAAAAGATTATACTGTCCAAATATCTTATAATGTTGATATCGATTGTGGTCTCTGCAGTTATAGCCTGTGCAGGGAGTATGGTTTTGGGGGAGTCGCTTGAAGAAAGTATATTTTTGTCAGCCGTACTTTTTCCGTTTGGTATCATAATGGGGGCTGTTCTTATGCCTGTAATATTTAAGTTTGGCGTGGAGAAAGGACGTTTTGCTTTTATCGCTGTCGTGGCTGCAGCAATTGCAGTGATAAGTTTTGTAGGTCCTAAACTCCCGGATTTATTTGGAGAGGGAGCTTTTTTTAATGCTGTGATATCCATGAGCAGGTGGTCTTGGCTTGCTTTTCTTACTGGTTTTATGGCAGTTTTGGGATGTATCTCATTTTTTTTATCAGTAAGAATATATGGGAAAAAAGAATTTTAATGGACTGTTTTAGTAGACTTTTTTAAAATGATATGTTACAATAAATTTACAGTTAAAAAATAAATATGGGCGAGGAGGAATTACAATGTTATCAAAGAAAATAGTTGAATTATTGAATGATCAGGTAAACAAAGAGTTTTATTCGGCATATTTGTATTTAGATATGGCAAATTATTATAAGGATGAAGGTCTTAATGGTTTTTTCAACTGGTATAAGATACAGGCTCAGGAAGAACGTGATCATGCCGTTTTGTTCATGGATTATCTCCAGCAGAACGGTGAGGCTGTTGTTTTGGAAGCTATAGATAAACCGGATAAAAATTTTAAAGAATTCATAGATCCGCTTAATGAAGGGGCTAAACATGAAAGATATGTTACAGGCTTGATACATAATATCTATGCTGCAGCATATGAAGAAAAGGATTTCAGAACCATGCAGTTCTTAGATTGGTTCGTTAAGGAGCAGGCAGAAGAAGAAGATACAGCTGATGATCTTGTCAAGAAATTTGAACTCTTTGGCGGAGACAGCAAAGGTCTTTATATGCTTGATAATGAACTGTCTGAAAGAACTTATACAGCGCCTTCACTGACACTGTAGGGAAGAATGCATAGATAAAGTCAGATTTGTGATTTAGTTTTGATGATAGTGGTTGATATTATAATAAATAAAAACAGCGAAGTTGTAAAAGCAGCTTCGCTGTTTTTTCGTATCAAAGGATTCTTTCTGTGAATGATTCATGTTCTTCGCTGGTGACATATGAGCTTTTTCCCATTTTTGTCTGCATAAGTAACACGTATAATATAAAGCCTATGATAAATGACCAGATATAGCTTACGGAGTTAATAATCTCCCAGAATGATCCATCCATTCCAAAATAAGTGAACAGCGGCAGCACAAATGCCGCAGCCCATGAGATAATGGCGGCCGGATTAAATCCGTTTGAATACCAGTATCTTCCGTCAGCTCCTTTAAACAACCCTGCTACATCTATCCGTCTGTGTTTGCATATGAAATAATCAGCTATAAATATCGCTGCCAGCGGGGCAAGAACAGATCCATAGGCATTCAGCCATATCAGATATGCTTCATTTCCTGATCCGTATATCCACCATGCCTGTAATACAAAAAAGGAAATGAACATAGTGATCAGAACACCTCTTTTATAAGATATTTTTGTAGGTGATACATTGGTGAATCCATTGGCCGGGGCCACCATATTAGCGGATACACATGTGGTGAGTGTGGCGGCCATTACTCCTATAGCAGTTATTAAAACTATTATTTTATTGTCGATGTTATAGAGTACTGATATGACATCAAAAGGATCGTACCAGTCCGGATCACCTTGGTTCAGACCGTTGGCGGTATTGAACATAGTAGCTGATTGAGCATAGAAGGCCCCGATAAAAGCGCAGAATGTCATGGGAATAGGCATACCGTATAATTGTCCCTTGAACTGAGCTTTCTGTGACTTAGCATAACGGGAAAAATCAGGAATACTGAGAGACATCATTGCCCAGAAAGCTATATTGCCCATAAGTCCTGCAAGATAGGCCGCTGCAAAACTTTTTCCGCTCAATGTACTTTTTTGACTCATTATTTCTGCAAAACTGAAGCCGGCATCGTTTCCGATCTTTAAAGACCAGATAAAAAGGCCGACCAGCAGAATAAGCAGCAGTGGACCTCCTATATTCTGTATCAGTTTTATTTTGTTAATTCCTTTGTAAGCTATCCATGTCATGACAGCGAAAAAAATTGCATACCCGATAAAGGTTCCGGCAGAATGTGACTGTATGCCGCCCCACGAAGGGAGATTTATTGTCCAGTTTTGATCGGAAAATTTATGTATAAAACATCCGATGATAGCAGCGACAGCTCCGCCGCCTACCCATGCCTGTACGGAAGTCCATCCGCAGGCTGTGATCGCTCTCAGAAGAGCCGGGATCTGTGCGCCCAGTGTTCCGAATGTCAGTCTTGCGAACAGAGGGAACGGGATGCCGTATTTTGTACCGATCTGAGAGTTCAACTGGATCGGTACCAGAATGATAATGTTACCTAATGCTACGTTTAAAACGGAGAGCCATGGGGATACGCCCAATGCGATAAGTCCGGATGCCAGGGATAAGGATGGGATACAAATCGACATACCTACCCAGAGCATTGTGATGCTGTATGTAGTCCAGCTTCTTTCAGAAATTGAAGTTGGAGCCAAGTCATCATTATAATACTTAGAAGACTTGAGTTCCGCAAGAGTCGCTTCGGATATTTCGAAGAGACCGCCTCTTTCTACTTGCGTGATGGTGTTCATAGTCCATCTCCTCCTTTAATAAAAATAAAACAATGAAATAAATAACAACCTAACTATATAAACGATAGTTAGGTAAACGTCAACCTTACAAAATGAAAAAACATAAAGCAAACTATAGAAAATAAAACAAGTTTAAAAAAACTTTATGTAACTACTTACAAAGGAATGGGGTATAAAACTTTCATTTTTCTTAGGGCATATTTAAGTATTGTTAAAATTCGGTGAAACCGGTTTGAAACAACAAACAGACGTGATAAAATAACGCCCGTAGTAAACTTGCATCATAGTGCATATAAAGAGGTATATAAAAATGAAAGCATTGAAAGTAATCGCAGCGATCGTGGTTTCGCTGCTTCTTCTGGGGTCCGAGGGTATGGCCATGGGGATCTTCTCTGTGGACCGGGCACTGTCAGAAGAGACCATCAACAAAACCATTGCAGAAACCGGGATCATCGATGATCTGATCGATGAAGCTCTAAGCGACAGCACCTTCAGCATGGCCGGATCCTACGGAGAACTGGTGAAGTCCGCCATGAAGACGGAAGCCATGAACAGTTTCTTTGCAGCATATCTGACGTCGGCCATCCGCAGCGAGGTTTACGGAGAGCAGTATGGGGAGATCGCGGACGACGACCTGATGCAGGCGTTTTCCTCTGCGCTTGATGAGATGGAAAGCTCTGGAGCCATCAAAATTTCCGGAATGGAAGAAAGTATTATAAAAGGTATGATCAAGAAAGAACTGCCGAACCTGACCGAAGATCTCAACAGCCTTGCTTTGCAGTACGATACCACCAACGGTCAGCTGGCGCGCAGCACCGCAGCGCAGGACGACACGGTACAGACGCTGCTGAGCAGAAGTACGCAGTGGATCATGATTCTCATCAGCGCAGCTCTGTGTGCAGCCCTCATTGCTCTGTTTTGGAGAAGCAAGGCGGGCTTCCTGTGGTCGGCCGTTGTAACAGGCCTGGTAACGGCTGCATATGTTCTTTTGACAGTCATGGGCGCGAGTGGTACACTGGTGGCAGGAGGAGATGCAGCGGATGCTTTTGTACTGACGTTGCTGTCCCACGGATTTAAGGCTGCGGCTATTGC
>OLOZ01000641.1_pt1 | contig 29588 bp, 34 predicted proteins | sample 1673021 | NCBI WGS metagenome assembly OLOZ01 (sample SAMEA3136747, study PRJEB25190) | human gut metagenome | biome: human gut; feature: human-associated habitat; material: faeces | place: Austria | collected 2013 | reverse complement strand
TACTGATTGGTTTTCAGATTTACTTTCAGACTGCGTGCTTTCATGGTAAGCACGTCCACAATACTTTGAGCCTGGTTGCTTCGGGGATAGATCCATCCGCTGCGGTCAGTGGTACATATTCCCAGTTTCTGAAAGAAAGAAAGGGTATCATCTACCGAAAACTGTTTAAGAGCATCTTTTACAAATTCAGGGTGTGAACCTCTGTAGGCATTTTCTATGTTATTAAGATTTGTCATGTTGCAGCGTCCGTTCCCTGTTGCACATATCTTCCTGCCAGGACGGTCATTCTGTTCCAGTACTGTGACAGCAGCTCCGATTGCAGCAGCTGTTTATATTTCGTCCTGAAGTCAATGAATCTGTTTTTCATAACTTTGCTTTCTTCAGCAATCCTGTCAGCTGTATCTCTTGCTTCTTTCTGCATAAGCTGTGCATCCAGCTCTGCATTCTTCAAAAGTATATCGGCTCTCTTTTCAGCACTGGCAGAAATATCCGCCATCAGAGTCTTTGCAGCTTCCAATGTTTCCACTACTGTACCTTCAGAACTTCTGTATCTCTCCAGCTCTTCCACAAGCCTGCTGTTTTCTTCCTTAGTCTCGCGAAGCTCATTGAGAAGCCTTTCCAAATCTATAGTTATCTCATCGAGAAACTGATTTACTTCATCTTCTTTATATCCACGAACCGATCTGCTAAAATCTTTCTCTTGTATATCTATCGGTCTGATCATCGTTACCCCTCCTGACTATTTCCACGGATTAATATCTTCTGCATTACCTCCTGCAAAATTATATGGCTTGCTCTCCCCTTCGGCGAATATATCCACATTCTCCGGAGCGAAAACAAAAATATTATTGGCCACTTTCTGAACATTTCCGTTTAGCGCATACGTAGCTCCTCCCAGAAAATCAAATATCTTCCTTGCCGTATCTGAATCCAGTTTTTCAAGATTCACAATTATAGGCTTTCTGCTCTTTAAGCTGTCCACCAACTTGGAACATTCATCAAATCCTTTTGGCTCTATGACCATAAGTTTAAATTTGCTCGTCAACGCTTTCACCGTCCTGTTCTGCATCGAAACAACATTGCCGCTGTCATATCTCTGCTGAGATGTAAGAGGCTGTCTGTTCTCAACAGGCTTCCTGTCGTAATTATAATCCTCTTCCTGCTCCTCATCCAGTTCTTCGTCTTCATAATCCTCGAAGCCCATCAGATCTTTAAATTTGTTAAAAACTCCCATGACTACCTCCTAAATTTTACTGTAATCTCTCTCACCGAATATAGCACTCCCTACTCTTACAAGATTTGACCCAGCTTCGATGGCTACCGGGAAATCATGGGACATACCCATTGATAAATATCTGAAATCCAGTCTCGGATGTTCTATCCTGCTAAACTGATCATACTGCTTTTTTACTTGCTCAAAATAAATCTTTATATCTTCGGGATCATCAGCATAAGGCGCTATGCACATAAGACCTCTTATCCTTATATTCTCACAGCTTTGGAGAATATCCTTTATAAGCTGCTCCGATTCGCCTGTTGTTACTCCGAATTTGCTCTCCTCACGTGCTGAATTCACTTGTATCAGAATATCCATGTCTATTCCGTGAGCTGCGGCTCGTTTATTTATCTCTGCAGCCAGTTTATATGAATCCACTGAATGTATCATTGAAACCTTATCTATGATATATTTCACCTTATTTGTCTGCAAGTGACCTATCATATGCCACTTCACAGGCTTCACGTTATCATACTTGTCCATTATTTCCTGGACCTTGTTTTCCCCTATATCAGTCACCCCTGCATCTATTGCTGTATTTATCTCTTCAGGTGTCCTTGTCTTGCTTACAGCCACCAGCAGAACATCTTCTGCAGTTCTTCCGCAGCTTTCCGCGGTTTCTTTTATCTGCCGTTTTATTCTGATCAGATTGCCTCTTATATCCTCCATTACTAATCCTCCTCTTGAGATTTCTTACTTTGCGAAGTCTCTTCGGCCTCCTTTTTCAATTCTTTTTCAAGAACACTTTTCGGATGTTTCAGCACTTCATCATATACATCTACAGTATATACTTGATTGCCCTCATCATCCGTAAAAGTTACATCTTCTATGACTGATTCCTTATCATCACTGGAAATAACTTTTACCCTTGTGAATACATAGTCTCCATTTTTATTTTTAACATATACGCCTTTATTTCCATTCTTTTCAACTATACATTTATTGTAGACGATCAGTCCCTCATTATCACTGGTGACTATGGACATATCTTCAGCGCGGCTTTCGCAGAAAGCTTTGTAATATACATCGAGATAAAATATAACTTTACAGTCATCTCCATCTTTCTCGACACTGTAAACACTGGCATCTACAGTCCCTTCAGGCAGCTCCAGCGATACCTTTGTGCCTTCCGAATAAGCTTCTGCCGTTTTGCTGTCTACCCAGCACAGCACAAACCATCGGTCATCGGCAGATACCTTATATATAGGCTCTCCTTTTATAACTGAATTCCTCTCCAGATTAGCCGAATCATAAGACAGACTTTCAACCTTTTCACGCTTTATCTTGTCCATATTTTCAGGAGTAAAATAGTCTTCGTACCCATCTATTGTGAGACTGAATACACCACTTATAGGAGCGTCATATTCCTCGGAAAGTCCGTCAAATCCTTCCAGTCTTTCCGTGTATTTGCTAAATCTCGCCTTTTGTTCCTTTTCATTCTCAGATGCCACGGAAATTATAGGGTGGCCTTTCTTTACAGCGGTTCCCACGCTTACAAGATATTGGATATCACCTGATTCCGATGCTATTCCCACACTTTCGTCTTTTATAAAATATCCCTTGGTCTCATACGATAATTTTAAGGTACCCGGTCTCAATATCTGAGTAGTCTCAAAAACATCTGTCACCTTAGGCAGAAGCTGAACAACGATATATAGTAGAAGCAACACTGCCAAATAGATACATATTGCTTTTTTTGTTTTTTTGCTGAGTTTAGTTTTCATCATCTTATTTTACACCAAAGAATTACTGCTTGCAATGTACTATAACTCCATTTTAATGATTTCTTCCAGTATTTTTCCCTCATCTTTAGAAAGATTTCTGCATTTCTTTACAAATTCATCAAATAAGTCAGGTCTGCGCTTTTTTGTAAGCATCAGCGCCTCCCGAAATTTCCACAAATCTATAAGTTTATGATTACCGCTTACCAAAACCTCCGGCACCTGCATCCCTCTGTACTCCCTCGGTTTAGTATACTGAGGATGCTCCAGCAATCCGGAATATATAGATTCATCCATAGCCGAATTTTCATTTCCGAGAACCTCAGGGATAAGTCTTGCGACAGAATCTATCAATACCATAGCCGGAAGTTCTCCTCCCGTAAGAACATAATCTCCTATAGAGACTTCTTCTATCTCCCAATAATCCAGCACTCTCTGATCCACACCTTCATAATGACCGCATAATATGACAAACTCATCAAGCTGCGACATCTGCTTTATCATATCTGAATCCAGCAGCCTTCCTCTGGGAGACATGTATACTATCTTTTTTCTATCTGCTTCCACTGATTCAAGAGCGCCAAAAATGGGATCAGCCATCATTACCATTCCCCCGCCTCCTCCAAACGGATAGTCATCAGCCCTGTTATGTCTGTCATTAGTAAAATCTCTTATATCAGTAAGTCTTATATCAAGTATTCCTTTCCCTACAGCTCTGCCTAAAATACTGCTTTCAGTGACAGGCGAAAACATTTCGGGAAACAGCGTAAGCACATCTATCTTCATTTTTTTCTCCTGAATTCTCAGACTTAAAGATCCATAAGGCCATCTATCAATCTGACGAGGATCTCTTTTTTCTCAATATCTATATTCAATACGAATTCGTCCACCTTTGGTATAAGTACTTTCTTTCCGCCCTGTTTTTGAACCTCAAATATATCCTGAGCCGTATTCTGTATAACATCAGTAACTTCACCCAAAAAAGTTCCGTTTTCTTCTCGGACCGCCATGCCTATAATATCTCTGACATAGTACTGCCCCTGCGGAAGCTCCGGCAAGTCCTCCTCTGTCACGTACAATTCTCTGCCTCTTAAAGCTTCTGCCCTGTCTCTGTCTGAGATGCCTTCCAGCTTCAGTATCACCATATTTTTCTGTACCCTTACGCTTTCTACGGCTGTCAGATCATTCTCTACATATATATGGGATGTATTCTCATATATCTCGCTTCTATCTGAATAATTATAGACTTTGACTTCGCCCTTAAGTCCTACTGTATTGACTATCTTTCCTATTTTAATCTTATCCATACCGCTCCACCTTATTAGCCTTTAAATTTATAACAAAAGACCGTCCCACATATAAAACAATAATATTTCATTTATGATAAAGCACAGGCACATATACCACGAAATATATGTGCCTTTTGTCTCTATTGAACTATTTCAACTACTACTCTGATATTGGCCTTTGTAGCCGCTGCCTTTACAACAGTACGAATAGCTTTGGCAATTCTGCCTTGCTTTCCGATAACCTTCCCCATATCATCGGGAGCTACCTTAAGCTGTATAATCGTAGTGCCATTGGACTGTGACTCGGAAACTTCAACTGCTTCCGGATGTTCAACTAGTGACTTTGCAATTGCACTAACCAATTCCACCATTGAATCCACCGCTTTCTATAAAATCCCAGTCTTTTTGAAAAGCTTCTTAACTGTTTCTGTAGGCTGAGCTCCGTTTCCTAACCATTTCTTGGCAGCTTCTTCATCGATATTAATATCAACAGGATCTGTCAATGGATTGTAATATCCGATCTCTTCAATAAACTTTCCGTCTCTTGGCGCCCTGATATCAGCGACAACTACACGATAAAAAGGCTTCTTGTGAGCTCCCATTCTCTTAAGTCTGATTTTAACCATTTCTTTATTTCCTCCTAAAAATTAAAAACTTTCTTCTATTTCACGGAGATTTAAAATCCCCGGAACATTCTGTTCATTCTGCCTGCCCCACCTTTTCCGGAAAAGCTTTTCATCATCTTCTTTGCATCATTATATCTCTTGACAAGCTGATTTATTTTTGAAACAGGCTGCCCGCATCCTGCTGCGATTCTTCTTCTGCGGCTGGCGTTGAGTATATTGGGATCTTCACGCTCTGCCTTTGTCATAGACTGTATTATAGCTTCCATCTGGGCAAACTCTTTTTCACTTTGGGCAAGATTAATATTATTCTTGGCATTACTGTTAACGCCCGGTATCATATCAAGTATCTTGGCTATCCCGCCCATTTTTTTAATCTGCCCCATCTGCTCAAGGAAATCTTCAAGGGTAAATTTATTTTTTCTCAGTTTTTTCTCGAGCTCTGCCGCTTTCTGTTCATCGTAATCTTCCTGAGCTTTCTCGATAAGCGTAAGCATATCTCCCATACCCAGTATTCTGCTTGCCATCCTCTCCGGATGAAAAGGTTCGAGAGCATCAAGCTTCTCCCCCATACCTACGAACTTTATAGGCTTGCCTGTTACTTTCTTTGCAGAAAGAGCAGCCCCGCCTCTTGAATCACCATCCATTTTAGTCATGATGATACCGTCTATTCCCAGTTTTTCGTTAAACCCTTCCGCGGCATTGACTGCATCCTGCCCTGTAAGAGCATCAACCACCAGAAGTATTTCATGAGGCTTCACAGCCGACTTTATCGTCGCCAGTTCATCCATCAGCGCTTCATCTATCTGAAGCCGTCCGGCTGTATCGACTATAAGAACATTGAACCCTCTTCGCTGAGCTTCTTTAACCGCTTCCGCTGCTATCTTTTCCGGCTCTTTGCTGTCTCTCATGGTAAACACGGGTGTTTCCACTGAATTCCCCACCACTTCCAGCTGATCTATAGCAGCCGGTCTGTAAATGTCACATGCACACAACATAGGCTTTTTCCCGTTTTTCTTAAGGTATGCCGCCAGTTTTCCGCAGGTAGTCGTCTTACCCGTACCTTGAAGTCCCACCATAAGATACACTGTAAATCCTTTAGGGGAATATGTCAGCTTGCTGCCGGTTCCGCCCATGAGCTCTGTCAGCTCTTCATTTACTATTTTTATCACCTGCTGAGCGGGCGTCAGACTAGCCATCACTTCCTCTCCAAGTGACTTTTCTTTTACTGCTGCCACAAAGTCCTTCACAACTTTGAAGTTTACATCTGCCTCAAGCAAAGCCAACTTGACTTCTCTCATCGCTGTATTTATGTCGGACTCTGTAAGACTTCCCTTACCCTTAAGTCCTTTGAAAACATTTTGCAGTTTTTCCGATAATCCTTCAAATGCCATAGGATCATTCCTCCAACTTATCTATAATATCTTTGACTTTTCTCAGATCTTCCACAGCTTTGACTGTATTCTCAGTATTTTCATACAGCAACACATCTATCGTGCTGTCTATTATTCTGTCTATCTTACTGACAGCATCACTGCTTTTTCTGAATTTTTCAACCAGCCCCAGCTTTCTTTCATACTCCGAAAGAGCTTTCTCCGCATTTTTCAGAGCATCATGAACTCCTTGCCTGCTTATATTGAATTCAGAAGCTATCTCCGAAAGAGAAAGATTTTCTTCATGATACAGCTCCATGACCTGACTCTGCCGTTTAGAGAGCAGCTGTCCGTAAAAATCATAGAGCAAACTGGCCTGAGTAATATCATCTATTTTCATACTTTTCACCTTTTGCACCATGTCAGTATATATCAGCATCGTCTCGGTGTCAAGTTTTTTTCCTTAACACCTTATGATATATTAAAATTGCCTGTCAAATATCAATTGACATTTGACAGGCAATTTTTCAGCATATAGATCAAACAGTTCTGAATTCCACATTTGCAAATATATCTCCGCTTTCATCTCTTAAGGAAATCGTATAAAATTTGTCCCCCGATTCGTACATATACGGTATGAGAAGTTCCTTCACTTTGGCAGCTTTCTTATATTCTACACGCATAACAGATATGAAAGTATCTTCGGGAATACATTCCTGCGCAAACTGTATATATTTTGAATTATTCATATGATCATTTTTATCTATATGATATCTGTATACTTTCATTCCTTCCATTACTGCAGGATTCACCTCTTTGGGAAGCCGTATTTTTCTGGGAAGATATTCCATTCCTTTAAATTTTTCTTCAACAGGAACAGATGCTGCTAACTCTTTCGGTATAGCGACTGCTTTCCCGAGCTTCATATCTATAAAAGCTCCGCATGCATATGAGGACATCACCATATTGCCTTGCCTGTCATAGATATTAGTATTTCTAAAGCCATAGCTGTTTTTTATCTGATATACGGAAGTACTGATCCGTATCCTATCTCCATAATATGCCGGTTTTTGTATATTAACCTGCCTGGATACCAAAAACATTGTAATATTATTTTCCCTGAAATACCTGCTCAGCAAATTTTCACTATCCAACTGAAACCCACTGCAGTCCTGCATGAAGTCAATAGCTGAACTTAACGTCAATTTGCCATCTGAGCCCACATGACTGCTTCCTACATCTCTCACTATCTCATACATTGCTATCCGCTCCTTGGACCCCTTATTTCCGACGCGATATCATCATATCTTTCACTTTCATGAGTCTCGCCAGATTGCTTCTCTCATTCTCGTCCAGTTTCATTGTAATACTTTTCACGGTTTCATGCAATGCCGGAATCTGTACGTATTCAAGAGCATTGACCCTGCGTCTTGTCTTCTCGATCTCTTCCGCCAAAAGAGATACTGTCTTTTCCGTTTCAGCCAATTCAAACATCAAAGGAAGTATTTCATTTACAGCATTTACTGATTCATCCAGCTGCTGTGACGTAAAAGCAAAGCCATATGGATATGAATTCTGATGATGCCCGCCCTCATAATCAATCCTATACTGGGGAACATCAACACCCATGATGTTTACTCCTGTTATATTACATCGCACACGATTCTTGGGAATCATCAGTGCTTCCTGCAAAACAGCCTCATCCATATATGCCCCCGCCATGACAAATCCTGTGTATATATTTTTCATTTTTTCTTCAAGCCTTGTCCTAAGCTCAATGTTCTTTTCAGCAAGCTGAATGAACCTTTTTATCATATCATCCCGCTTATCTTTCAGCAGCCTGTGTCCTCTGGTAGAGGAAGCCAGACGTTTTTTCAGTCTGGCTAATTCCATACGGGTTGGTTTCACTTGTAAAACAGCCATTTAAAAAACCCCCTCATACAGATACCTTAACACTATATTTTTCTATCATCTCCGGTTTTATTCTCTTAAGTTCTCTGTCAGGCAGTATGGATAAAAGTTTCCATCCGGTATTAAGAGTCTCCTCTATACTCCTGTTTACATCAAAACCTTGGGATACATAGCGTTTCTCAAATTCCTCAGCAAATCTGGCATACAAAATATCTGTATCTGAAAGAGCCGACTCTCCCAATATAGTCATAAGCTCCTTTGCATCTTTTCCCCTGGCATAAGCGGCAAACAGCTGATTCATGGTGGCAGAATGGTCTTCCCTCGTCTTACCCTCTCCTATCCCCTTATCCTTTAGCCTGGAAAGAGAGGGAAGTACATCTACAGGCGGAGCTATATTCTTCTTATAAAGCTCCCTGGATAAAATTATCTGCCCTTCCGTAATATATCCTGTCAAGTCAGGTATAGGATGAGTCTTATCTTCTTCAGGCATTGTTAAAATAGGTATCATAGTAACAGAACCGCTGCTGTCTTCTTTCCTTCCCGCCCGCTCATAAATAGTAGCCAGATCAGTATAAAGGTATCCCGGATAGCCTCTCCTTCCCGGTACTTCTTTTCTCGCTGACGATATTTCCCTCAGAGCTTCTGCATAATTAGTCATGTCAGTCAGTATCACCAACACGTGCATATCTTTCTCAAAGGCCAGATATTCAGCAGCAGTCAGAGCAACCCTCGGCGTCGCTATACGTTCTATAGCAGGATCGTTTGCCAGATTCACGAACATCACTGTCCTATCTATAGCGCCTGTGTTCTTAAAATCCGATATAAAATATTCGGCCTCTTCAAAAGTTATCCCTATTGCACAGAATACCACAGCAAAGTTAGTTTCTTCCTTCAGAACCTTTGATTGTCTCGCTATCTGAGCTGCAAGCCTGGAATGCGGAAGTCCCGCAGCAGAAAATATAGGCAGCTTCTGACCTCTTACGAGAGTATTGAGTCCATCTATAGCAGAAACTCCGGTCTGTATAAATTCATCAGGGTAAACACGCGCAGCAGGATTTATGGGAAGTCCATTGATATCCATTCTTTTTTCAGGTATGGGCTCCGGTCCTCCGTCAATAGGTATACCCATTCCCGAAAAAACTCTGCCCAGCATATCCTCAGATACCGACAGCTGCTGAGAATGTCCGAGAAATCTTACTTTACTCTCATCAAGATTAATTCCGGCAGAACTTTCAAACAACTGTACCAGTACATCAGTACCGTTTACCTCCAAAACCTTACACCTTCTGATCTCTCCGTTCTGTAAACGTATCTCTCCAAGCTCATCGTAAGCGGCCTCTTCCACATCTCTTACCAGCATCAGAGGTCCTGCCACTTCAGATATAGTCCTGTACTCTTTCACTATCATACGGCAGCCTCCTTTTTGGCAAATCCTCCGACCGAATCCATAAGCTTATTTCTGATGTCATGAATATAGGTCTCTATTTCACTCTCTTTTATATATTTTGTTCTTGCAATATTCTCTCTTATATCCATATTGAGAATCTGTGTTATATCAGCTCCTTTTTCAATAGCTTCTGAAGAAATATAATAAAAATCAAGTATAAGTCTCAGCATCATATACTGTTTTCTAAGGGACGTATAAGAATCCACATCGTCAAAAGCATTCTGCTGCAAATAATCCTCACGCAGGGATCTTGCAGCTTCCATAATAAGCCTGTCTTTGGCAGACAAGGAATCATATCCCACCAGTTTGACTATTTCCTCCAGTTCTGATTCCGCCTGTAAAAGCCTATTACTTTCCGCCACGCACCATGTCCAGTCATTGGAAACATTGTCATCCATCCACTCTCCTATAGTATCGCTGTACAGTGAATAAGATGACATCCAGTTTATAGAAGGAAAATGACGTTTATAAGCCAGAGATGAATCAAGCCCCCAAAACACTTTTACTATACGAAGCGTTGACTGAACCACAGGATCAGAATTATCCCCTCCTGCCGGAGATACCGCTCCTATAGCAGTCAAAGTACCTGTCCTTTCATCGCTTCCAAGACAGATCACCTCTCCTGCCCGCTCGTAAAACTGAGCCAGCCTTGATGTAAGATATGCAGGATATCCCTGCTCTCCGGGCATTTCTTCAAGACGTCCTGACATTTCACGAAGTGCTTCTGCCCATCTGGATGTGGAATCTGCCATTATAGCTACAGAATATCCCATGTCCCTAAAATACTCTGCAATAGTTATCCCTGTATATATAGACGCTTCACGTGCTGCCACGGGCATATCAGAAGTATTGGCAATGAGTACAGTCCTGTTCATAATAGACTCTCCTGATTTCGGGTCCTTAAGCTGCGGAAATTCCATCAGCACGTCTGTCATCTCATTCCCTCTTTCACCACACCCAACATATACAACTATATCCACATCAGACCACTTAGCTAACTGATGCTGAACTACAGTCTTTCCTGAACCGAAAGGTCCGGGAACTGCTGCCGCCCCTCCTCTTACTATGGGAAACAGAGTATCTATTACACGCTGCCCTGTTACCATAGGCACATAGGGAGCCAGTTTATTCTTAAAAGGACGTTGTTTTCTTACCGGCCACTTCTGAAGCATAGTAACAGGTCTGTCTGTACCATCAGAGAGCCTGACTGTGGCCACAGGTTCTGTTATATTATATGATCCTTCTTTTATTTCCGTTATAATGCCCTCTGTTTCCGGAGGAATCATTATTTTATGAACTATAAGTTTTGTCTCATCAACAGTTCCTATGATGTCGCCGGCAGACACGTGACTGCCTCTATCCAAAACAGGCTTAAACTCCCATTTTCTCTCATAATCCAGAGGCGCCACTGACATACCTCTCCTTATATTGCTTCCTGTCCTTGCTTTCATAATTTCCAAAGGCCTCTGTATCCCGTCAAATATCATTTCAAGTATACCCGGCCCCAATTCCACCGACAGCGGTTCTCCTGATGAAACAACCTTATCTCCTGTCTTAAGTCCGGCAGTTTCTTCATAAACCTGTATCGAGGCGTTGCCATCTCTCATCTCTATTATTTCTCCTACGAGTCCTTGATTTCCCACATGTACCACATCAAACATATTGGCGCTATCCATATTATCAGCTACCACCAGCGGCCCCGAAATCTTTATGATCTGTCCATATTCCATATTTTCCACCTGTTTAAGTTCTCATTTATTAAAAATATCCGCACCTATAGCTTTCTCCACATTTTCATGTACTATCTTAATACCCCTTCCCATACTTCCGAATCTTCCGGGAATAGGTATTATAGCCGGCACAATGTTATTCTTATACTTGTCTGCCGTACCGAATTTCTTAGGTACAAGTTCCTCAGTAATAAAAATCACTGAGTATCTGTCATCTGCAAGAGATTCTATAAGATCTGAAATCTGTGTATCCGTCCCTGCCTCAAAAATATCAAATCCTACAGTCCTGAAAGCCATCACACTTGCTCGGTCTCCTATTACTGCTATTTTAGCTTCCATAAATACCACTCAGCCCTCTTTCAATCTCTTTTACAGATACATTAAACTCCTTTGAGGCCAATACAAATCTGCATCCTCTTATCTCCCGTTCTTTAAAATACAGAAATGATATCACAGGTCCCGTCCCAAATGCCCAAACCCGCATTCTGTAAAACAACTCTGACATAATGTTTTCTTTCATTATTTCAAAAAATATTACATCTTCCGTATTCTCTATCGGTTTACTTACAGCTTCCCCATAATCGAGTTTCTTCACAAGTTTTCTTATTCCGTCATATCCTTCGGAAAAAGCTTTTTTAAATTCAGAACGTGAGAAAGAGCCTTCATCTGAAAAGACTTTCTCCGCCATACGACCGTCAGCATCTGCTCTCATAAGCCTCAGCGCTGTTGCTATATTGATCATATCGATTTGAGTCATAACATATTCTATCAGCAAAGGATCACCTAATTTCAAAGCCTTACCTTTCATCATCTTCATGACAGCCGCATCTATTATAAGATCTACAGTCTGCGGATCACCTGTTTGTGCAAAACGCTTTACGGCTTCGGCCCCAGCTTCTGCAAGCACCCTGTTTACAGAATCTAAATGCTTTCCTCCTATTGCCTCTTCCATATTACTTACAGAAACAGTCCCTCCTGATTTATATAAATCTGATCTATCTTCACCAGTCTGTCTGCTCTTTACAATGACTTTCATGTTATGTCCGTCTATATGATATCTGAATACATGAGTAAGTCCTATATTCCCTGTTATATCTTCTATAAGCGTATAAGTGTCTGTAAGGTCTTTCTCAAGTGTTGTCCTGTAATCTTCCCATTTTCTGTCTTTGAACACAGAGTTTGAAGATAAAATGTTATATGCTTCTTGAACAGATCCGGCCCCGGCTGCTCTCATAAGCTGAGACTCTGTCACCATCTTATTTTCCAGATATGACGTTCTTGCTGATGCATGAAGGTAATCTGTATCTTTTCTGCCCATTCCAAACACCTCCCTGACTATTCAAAAAGCATAGAAGCAACATCGGTTTCCATTTCTCCGGCAACATTCTTAAGAACAGTATTAAAGGTACAGTCCATCTCTGTATCCTTTTCTATTATCAGAATTCCTCCCGAAAATTCCTTATGAGAAATCTTTGTTCTAATATCAATACCTTTTACCTTCAATCGTGACCCCAGCAAATTCATATCACTTTTATTCAAGACAACAGTGACAGTGTCGCTGCTGCAGTACTTGGTTATAAGCCTTTCGTAGAGAAATTTTTTCTCATCTTTGCCGAGATGTATCAATTTATCTTCTGCTGCAGCAAAAGCTTTCTCCATCATTGTCCTTCTTGCAGAAAGTATGATATTCCTTACATCTGTCTCCGCCTTAGAAAGGCTCCTCCTCTTTAATTCCCGGGACTTTTTTACAGCTTCTTCGATAATACGCTCTTCCTTCAGACGAGCTTCTTGTTCAAAACTGTGTCTCACATGCATACATTCGTTCCTGCCGTGTTCGGCTGTGACCATCGCTTCAGCTTCAGCATCTGAAACGATAACATCCAATATACCTGCTATACTTCCCATGACTTCCTCCTCTGATCACCTCAGATCTTGATATTAAAAATCAATAACATAGATATGAGAAATGCCAATATAGCATAAGTCTCTACAAGCGCAGCTGATACCATAGGTTTTGACACTTGATCAGGTCTTTTAGCAATAACTTTTACTCCTGACGCTGATACTCTTCCCTGATGAATACCGGAAACCAGTCCTACAATGCCAACGGGCAGTGACGCTACTAATATAGCTGCACCAGTCCCTACAGGAAGCTGTACGTCACCTCCCAGCATCCCTGTATTCAGCATAATAATAAATCCGATAAGGAATCCATATATCCCCTGTGTTCCTGGCAGCGCCTGAAGCACAAGACACTGCCCAAACTTATCAGGATCTTCACTTAAAACACCCGACGCAGCTTCTCCTACTATACCCACACCTTTTGCCGAACCCATTCCTGCTAAAACTACTGCTACAGCCACACCTAAATAAGCATAAAAATTTCCGTTAGTAAATAACGTTGCAAACGTTTCCATTACTTTTTTTCCTCCGTTATCCTCACATATTTTGTCTTTATTCTCAGCGGGTCAAATTTCTTTCCTCCGCCTTCATAATATTTACCGAAAAATTCAACATATTGAAGTCTGGCCGAATGTACATATGCTCCCAAAGCATTGATGGCCAGATTTAGAACATGACCTGCTGTAAATACGATTATGAACAATATGACCCCTATTATACCGTTTCCCGCCATAGATCCCATGATATTTACCACGCTGGCTACAACTCCTGTAGCAAGTCCCAGCGCCAATATTCTTGAATACGAAAGTACATCCGAAAAATAACCTGTTATGTTGTACAGACTCATAATACCTGATATTATTTTGCCCGCTGTCTTAGATTTATGCCTTCCTTGAGTAAGGACAAGTCCCACAGCTCCGGTCACCGACAATATATACCCTGCAGTCTTCCATGGGCCGGTCATGAGAAGCATAGGAAGACCTAAGAGAAGCATATACCAAAATCCCACATCAAACAAAGCTCCCCATCTGTCGCCCCGCTTTATCATGATATATGCTTTTATCCCCATACCTGTAAACAGATGAATCACCCCAAGAATACACGCCAGTATCAATACTGTCATGGGCTGAGACAACGGATCTATTAAATACGGAATTTCAATTCGCCTATTAAAAAATGTTTCAGTAATTGTTGTTACAGCATCACCAAACCAACTTCCATAAACAGCTCCCCATAATACTGTGGAAAATCCGCATATTCCTATCATCTTAAAAAACTCTCTGGCTTCATCACCTATATCAAGAAGTTTCGCTCCTAAAAGTCCGCCGAGAATCAAAATTATACCGTATCCGGCGTCTGACAACATCATTCCAAAGAAGATAAAAAAGAACAACCCGATAGCCCAGTTAGTATCAATACTGCGGGACTTTGGTAACGAATACATTTCTGTAATAGTACCGAAGGGCTTCACCAGCTTGTTGTTTTTCATAAGGACAGGATATTCTTCGCAAGAGTCAGGTGCTTCATACTGACAAAAACAGTCATATTCGGCTAATTTTCTGCTTACATTCTCTTTTTCAGACACAGGTATCCATCCAGTTATTATATTCACTTTTTCAGTACTTAAAAAATTTTCCCGGCCTGACATATACTGAATTTTAATCTTAAGAGAATCTGATGCTTTCCCGAGAATCTTTTTTCCCCGGGAAATATCAGAAATCTCTTTTTCTCCCCTGTTAAGATCACTATTCATAGATTTAATATTACTGCGGCAAATTTCAATATTCTCAGCAAAAGTTCCCTTCATATCTTCAATATCAAATTTTTTTGCTCCTAATCTGTTCAAAGCCTCTCCTACCGCCTTATTGTATTTTTTCAGAAACAACAGTGCCACATAATGCGTTTCTTCATCTATATGAACTGTTTCCAAATATACAGGAACCCCTTTGTCAGACAATATTTCTTCTATATTTTCTGAAGTTTTCTGCCCCTGCAGCACACAAAAGTATGTTTCCGCCGACTCCGTCCTGCATTTTTCAGCAGGAATATCAAAGGATGCCCACGGGACCAACGATTTTTCTCTGAAAATCATCTCAGCTAAATCTCTTCTCAGCTTACTTATTCTTTCTTCCGCTTTTTCAATCTTGTCACATATCTCTATACTTTGGGAAATTACTTTTTCCTCTGTAAGTTCTTTATACGTAATAAAGGGTCGTTTCTTAAAAAGATTTTTCTCTGCGGAAAATTTTTTTAAAACGGTAATTCCGTTCTCTATTCTATTAATCAGTTCTTCCTCTTTTGAAATGTCAGATATTTCACATTCCTCCAAAACATGTTTTATCTCATCCGGTACTACAGACTGTGCATGGATCGGTTGTATGACTCCACATTTCAAAATATCTTCCACAACATCATCTGTCTGATCTTTCACGCTGTAGATGCAGATTTTCTCCATCCTTTCTATCATATACTGCCCATGATCCTTTCAACGATTCTATCAGCTGCTTCATCTATTTTATGCTCAGCTGACATCATAATCTGTCCGGCTCTTTCATCTGCTTCTTTTATTTTTTCTGCAGCAGCCTCGGCGGTTTCTTCCTCTGCCTGCTTTATCATGAGCGCTGCACTTCTGCCGGCACTGGCTACAGTATCATCTACATATTTTTTTCCTTTTTCTCTTACTTTCTTAAGGTTATATTCCGCTTCTGATACAGCTTCGGCTTTTAATTCTGCAGCCTTCTTTTCAGCTGCTCTTATTTTATCTACAACTTCCTTCATACATCTATCCCCTTTATACTCTTTTTTCTATCTCTTATTTTCCCGACTTTTCATTTTTGTTTTCATATCTTTTTTTGCTTCTTCAAATTTTTTCTTCCCTGTTTCTATCGACCTTTCCAAATAACGCTCTAAATTTTCCTTAAAAGGCTTGTCTGTCTTAAATGCAAGTATAAAACTTCCTTTTTCCTTTAACTCTTTTCTCTGCTCACTTATAAAGTGTTTCAATTCCTCATACTTAACAATAAATTGATTGTCTACGGCAAATTTTCTGATTTTAACCGATAGCTGCAAAGTATAACACAAATCTACTAAAAAAACTCCGAAAAACAGTCCGATAAAAAAAGAAAATGTCAGATGTGCAGAAAGCCAGTCCACCCAGTTTTCCACACGTGTATTTATCGTAAAATAGTAAACCGATCCCAAAACTCCCCATATGACAGTGAACTTCAGGCATATCACGCCTTTTATATTAAACTTCTCCCCACTGTAATCCCATAATTTTACATTCATTCCTTTTACAAATATAAGACCGGCTATAAATTCTATTATGGTCATTATTATTGCCATTATTAAAAAAATAATAAACACATCTATAAAGATATTGCCGGTAACGAGCAATTTTATTACGTGAGATACTTCATACATACCCCAAAGACCAAATCCATATAAAGGGAGATAAGGACCTGCGAGAAAACCCGGATTTATCCAGTTTCTTCTCGGGTTATTTTTTGAAACAAAACGTCTAAACAGTAACTCCATACACCATCCGAGACAACTTCCTATAAAGAATAAAAAAGCAAACAGTAAGAATTCGTTCATTATATATCCTCCTCTTTGAATATGTTTTCTAATTATTATATATTTTTATTATATAAAAAAACAATTTCAAAAGCAAAATAATACCCGGATCTTTTATAAAAGATTCGGGTATTACAATCATATGCCATATTTTCCGGTGACAGGATCCTGAAATAGCCCTATACTGGGAGGCTCATAAGTAAATATCATAAATAATACAGCCAACGCCATTAACGCTGCCAGAGAACATACAGAAAGAAAAGATGTGTCTGCCTCTGACAGCTCTCCGGAATTTTTATTTTTCATCATCATATATCCAATCACATATACGGCAGCTACTCCCATCAAAAATACAGTTATATCAGCAGCCAAGAAATTATATCCCAATACACCTGAATAAGTATAAAATGCTGCTACTATTATTATCATTCCAGACAACAAAGAAACCAATCTTATAAAAAGAAAATTCTCAGTTTTTCTGCCGTATACAAAATATTCCAAAGCCGTAAGAGCTGCCACCGGCCAAAACAATAATTTCAAATGTTCCCACGTGCTTTCATTTACAGCACTTACAAAAGACCATCCTTTCCCCCCAAGCCATTCATACGTAAAATGAAGCAGCGATCCGCCAGCAGCAGCTACTGCTGCAAACAATACAGAAAAAATCTTTATTCTGCTCAATTTGATACACCTCTTATCATAATAATCTTAAATCTCTATTTGATTATATGCAGAAGTACCAATATGGATATTGTTTTTTGTGTGAAACCCTATATAATATATAAATATATATCGTTATCAGAATTTTTAAGTAAGGATGAAAATATGTTCAAATTGACAACTATATTGGGAGCTTTAATCATGGGACTGGCAGGTTATCTTTTCGGTTATAAATTCACTGCAAGCAAATCAAAATCCCTTGCCATAGGCTTTTTTGTTTTCCTTATACTCGTCGGAATTAAACTTTTTATAGCAGCCAACTAAACCAAAACTATTCTGCCTGAAGCATCACTTGTGTATCCGCCCAGACGGTCAAGCTCTTTTTTGAATTCCGGGCTTTTTATAATATCTGTAAATGCTTTGATGTGAGGCAGCTCCAGAAATCTTACGGGCGCTGCAAAATCATACTCTTCATATGCCACCTCTATAAAATCCAGTCCCATGGCTCTTGCCGCCGACAGCACGCCCATTCCCGCATCGGCACTTTCGCTGGCCACAGCTGCTGCCACCGCCATATGAGTTGCCATTTCCCTGTCATATCCGTTTATTTTCTCACTGTCCAAGCCCAGCTGTTTAAGCTTGTAATCCAGCAGCACTCTGGTGCCTGCACCTCTCTGTCTGTTGACATATCTTACATCAGGATTTTCCAGATCCTCTATGCCTTTTATACCTAAAGGATTGCCCTTCTTGACCATTATTCCCTGAATTCTGTTAACTCCCTTTATTATGGCCATAGGCTCCTTAAACAAACGCTTTACATAAGGTACATTGTACTGCCCTGTTTCTTCGTCCAGCAAATGTATTGGAGCCATATGCGCCTCGCCGCGCTTCAGAGACATCAGTCCGCCTATACTGCCTACATGAGTGCTGGAAACAAACATATTGTTATATTTTCCCGGCATCATATCAGCTGTTATATCAAGAATAAGATCGTGACTCCCTATTATGACGATAGTGTTTTCCACTTCATTTTTATTCCTGTAAAGCTCTATTTTTACCTTTTCCCCTGCTTCCACGCCTTCACTGCTCTGCTCTATTACACAGAATCCATCGGCTCTCACAAGGGACATGGCAGCTCCTGCGCCTCTGGCAAGCGGTGCAGCGACAAACTTATCGCCAACCTTTCCAACCTTTACTCTCACATATTCCTTATGCTTAAGGCTTGACACTATACGCTTTGATATGTGAGCCTCTATCTGCTCATTTACCGCTTCATTCCTTCTGCCCATAATGCTGAGAAGAGGTGCGACAAAATTTTCAAAGCCTATATATGCCGAAACGGGATATCCCGGAAGGCCTATAACCGGTTTATTTTTCACCATTGCCAGTATAACCGGCTTACCAGGCTTTATGGCAACTCCATGCACTATAACTTCACCCAGCTCCCTGAGAACATGTACCGTATAATCTTCCGTTCCGGCACTTGAGCCTGCATTTATTATCACCATATCATACTTGTCTGCAGCATCAGATACCTTGCTGAGAATCTCATCGTAATCATCCTTTATAGGTGGAAATCTGTGGCCGTTTCCTCCCATGGTCGTTACCATGTTTTCAAACATTCTTGAATTGGACTCAAGTATGCTGCCCTCTTTTATTTCTTCACCGGGTTCTATGATCTCTGTTCCTGTGGGAAAAATCGCCACGTCCGGTTTTTTCACCACATCTATTTCAAGGATTCCTGCTGACAGCAGCACACCTATATCTATAGCTCTGATCTTATGGCTGCCGGGCAATATCATTTCTCCCGCAACGATATCCTCTCCTATTGGTCTTATATGCTGCCACGGAGCCGCCGATGATGTTATTCTCACTCCGTCATCTGTTTCCACTATATCCTCTGCCATAATTACGGCATCATATGGATTGTGAACAGGATCCCCCGTATCCACTACAGTATACATATTTTCCTGCAAAATTACCGGAGAAGTCTCTGTAGCGCCTTCCGTATCTTTTGCCGATACAGCGATTCCGTCCATAGCCGACGCATTGAAAAGAGGTGAGCTGTATCTGGCGTATACTGCGCTCATAGTTACTCTGCCCAGACTTTCCGTTACCGGAATCGTCTCTGCAGGCATGGTTAAAAGCCCCGAAACGGCCTTCAGATATTTTTCTCTTGCCTCATCCACCGAAATGGTGTTCAAATATAGATTTCTCTTCTTGCTCATATATATCCTCTCCTAAAACAGTGTAATCTCTACAAACTCTCCCTGTTTAAGTCCTTCCGAATTGGTATCTGTCAAAGTATATCCGTCAGCCCTTGTCAAAACAGTCATTAAGCCGGACTTTCCCAGAACAGGTATTGCATCGTACACCCCATCACTGCCCTCTGTAAGCTCCAGCGGCATACATGTAGCCTTTCCCCCTGCCGACGGCACATTTTCCGTAATACGCGCAATGGTTTTCTTTGGCTCTTTCTGACAGGTAAGCTGTCTGTACAGCCATGCTATAAACAATTCGAATATCAGCAGCGCAGCTACAGGATGTCCCGGCAGTCCTGCCAGTATTGTCCCGCTTTTGCCGTCATATGCCAAAATAGTAGGCTTTCCCGGTTTTACCGCTATGCCATGGGTAAACACCCCAACGTCTGACAGCTCCTCCATTATGTCTGCAGTATAATCCTTATCTCCCTGAGAACTTCCTCCCGATACGATTACCACATCACTGATGTCCATAGCCTTTGAAATGGCATTCTTTATTGCATCTCTGTCATCTTTAAGAACAAGCTTCTCAGCTACGACAAAACCGTTTTTTTCAGCTGCTGCTGACAGGGAATGAGTATTTATATCTCTGGTCTGCCCCGGTTTTATGGCGCCGTCCGCACCTGCAAGCTCATCGCCTGTGGATATCACCGTCACCTTCCACGGCTTGAAAACCGGTATCTGCGAAACTCCGGCTGATGCCAGAACGCCTGTATCCTGCGGCCTCATTAAGGTACCTTTTCTAAGGAACACCGTCCCCATGCCGATGTCTTCTCCTGCTGATATGACATTCCTTCCAACCGATACAGAATCATACACAGCAATGCTGTTTTCATCAAATTTCTCTGTATGCTCTATCATAACCACCGAATCGGCACCTTCCGGCAGCATACCTCCTGTCGGAACATAACATGCCTGTCCGGGATTGATGCCTTTTGCGGCAGCTTCCCCCATGGACACTTCCCCCACAACATCCAGAAACACAGGAATGCTTTCCGAAACTCCCTGAGTATCTTTGGCTCTCACGGCATATCCGTCAACAGTGGACTTATTAAAGCCGGGAACATTTTCGGCCGCGGTAATATCCTCCGCAAGAACTCTGTTCCGACCTTTTGAAAAATCAATATATTCAACACCGGGAATTTTACCCGCCGCGTTTTCCAGCAGCTTGCCCCGTGCTTCATCAATGGTATCAACATTCAGCAATCTCATATCTTACAGTCCTCTTATCTAATTTATTCTTATTACTATCTCTTTACCTTCTTCATAGCCATCCAGAGCCTTTACTGCGCCTATTACAACATTTTGCAGAGTCCTCTGCACAAAAGGCACCATTCCTATCTCTTTGCCGTCTATGATAAGCTGTATATCAACTTCCTCCTCATGTTCCTTCGTCTTTTTTTCAATCAGATCTGCCAATCTCTCCACTTCCTTTCTTCCATTAATGACAGGAAATCCTCTGTACTCCTGCATTGTTTCTGCTATTACTCCCGATATGGCAATAGCCTCATCGCACATTCTCTTATCTATATCATCAGTATTCCTGCCGGTAATTATTGTAGGACATTTTATTCCGCAGTCGCCTTCCAGTATTATAAAGTCCTCTTTATAATATTTTAAAAGAGCCTCTGCACTCATTCTCGAATCCATCATTATGACTGTATCATTTGGTCCCAGCGCCGTCACTGTGTATGCTCCGCTTTCCCTGTGAACATAAGTGTCCGTCCCAGGCACATCGCTGCGATATTCTTCATAATGTATATCTTTGAGAGTTCCCACCGTATAGCCTCGTCTTCTCAGTTCTTTTATAAGTGCTGAGACTGTAGTTGTCTTTCCCGTCTTGGAAAAACCTTTCACCATAACCATTCTCATTATTATTCTCCAAAATCTATTATTTCATATTGATGATTCATCAAATCCACCGTAAGCAGCTTGCCTTCAAGGCTGCTTTCTTTTCCAAGAAGCAGCTTTATTGCTTCCGCAACTTCCAGCGCCGAAATCACTGCAGGCGTAAAATAAGGATTCCCCGTATCATTTTCGTCTCCTCCGACAGATTCTCCTTCATATAAAGCCTCTATCATTCTTTGACCCGGCATTATAACTGAAACCTGTCCGTTCCAACCGGCCACCGCTCCATGAACAAGAGGAATGCCTGCCTCTTCACATGCCGCTTCCAGCATCTTTCTGGCCTCCGCATTATCAAGAGCATCCACTGCCACATCCGAATCTGCAATGATTTCCCTGACATTTTTTTCATCTATGAAGCTATTGACGGCGATAACTTCCACCTCTGAATTTATCAGCCTGCTCTGCACTGCAGCTTCCTCTGCCTTGGACTTTCCCATATTCTCCTCATTGGAAAATACCTGTCTGTTGAGATTGGTTTCATCAAAAACATCTCCGTCCACGGCGACAACAGTTCCCACGCCGGTGCGTACAAGTCCTTCGATTACTCCCCCGCCAAGACCTCCACAGCCTGCTACGCATGCTTTCTTGCCTGCAAGAATTCTGTTTTCTTCTTGTAAAATGGCAGTATGATTTCTCTCATAACGTCTTTTCCTCATATCATCCTCCCGAAACTTTTGAAAAGGCTTTCAGCAGATCGCCTTCCTGAAGCTTGTCATATATCATTACTCTCTTGTTGTTTACTGAAACAAATCCGAAATTTTTTATCTTCTTGTAATCCAATCCTGCAATCTTCAGCGCTTCATCACATGTACAGCCTTCAGGAACATCATATACACGTTCTTTATCTTCACCGAAATACTTTCTCAGCGTTCCTCTGAGCGTTATGGTTACCTTCATAATTACTCATCCTTTCTATAGGCCAAGTATACACCAACTTTACTTATTTATAAATACGCCAAAACCGGCAAGCTCTTTCTGCTTACCGGCTTTAGTCAAAATTTCAATATTATTTTCTACAAAATAGACCGAATCAGTTCTTCCGGCATTGTGCCGTCTTTATTCCAGCCCATTACTTCATAATACTGATCAAGCATATCATCAAAAGCTTCCTGAGGAATCTTCTGTCCCGCAGCCGGACCTTCGCCTCCCAGAGCTTCTCTTACAAGTCTCTTAGGGATCGTATCGTTGGCTCTGTTAAATCCTTCTCTCTGGTTGAATGCTCTTCCTATGTTGAGAACTCTTCTGCCGACTTCTCCCATTTCTTCGGCAGTCCACTTCTCCCCGGTTATCATAGTAAGCATCTCCGCCATAATGTCATATGTTATAGTCCCCCAAAAGTCGCATATGCATAACGAGAATTTAACTGCATTGAACTCTCCCAGTTCATATACCATCTGACCTTTTCCTTCTGATGTATACGGAGGAACTGCTGCGGCAAATACCTCCACATTCGGAGCATATGCTCTCATATGACATGCGCCTCTGTCGGAAACCGCATACGCCAATGACATTCCCCATGAACCACGTGGCTCATACTGAGGGAATTCAAGCCCTTTAACCTGCATAGCGAAATCTGTACCGCCATATTTTTCGGAGCAGTATTTCACGCCCTTGCATAAATCCGCTCCCACGCCTTCCTGGCGCGCCATCAGCTCTACCATCTCGATCATCTTATCAGCTTCGCCGAATCTGATGCCGAAATCGTAAAGACCCTTTTCTGTCATTTCCATGGCCCATACAATGGTGTCTCCAGCGCTTATGGTATCCAGACCCATATTGTCGCAGACTTCATTAAATTTTACTATATGCTCAGGATCTGTTATACCGGCATTAGGTCCTGCAACGGCAATAGTTTCGTACTCGGGACCTTCACATACGGCATTCCCTATCTTAAGGAAATTGCCGCAGCCCAGTCCGCAGCTTCCGCATCCTCTCTTGCCTTCTCTGTACTGCATGAGTACATCTCCGTTATATTTTTCCCATTCAGGATCGTTTGCTCCCGAGAAATTCTTGTAAGGGACTATTCCGCCGTCTCCGCACGCTTCAAGGAACGCTGTTGTTCCGGCATCGTAAACGAATGTATTGTCTTCCTGAAGAACATCATCGTGAAGTATCTCAAGTATTCTGTCTGTAGTCTTTTCTATATCAGCTACCTTTACACCCTTTGTTCCCTTGATAAGGATAGCCTTCATCTTCTTTGATCCCATTACAGCTCCGATGCCGCCCCTTCCGGCCTGTCTGTAATAGTCGGAATTTATACATGCCATATTGCTAAGCTTTTCGCCTGCAGGTCCGATAGACATTATGCTGTAGTCGGTACCGTACTGCTCCGCTAAAACAGCTTCTGCTTCATGAGATCCTCTGCCCCACAGATCTGCTGCATCAAGAAATTTCACTTTATCGTCTTCGATAACCACATAACATGGCTCCTCCGAAATTCCTTCAAAAATTATCATATCATATCCGGCGAACTTTATCTTTATACCTGCATGACCTCCTATGGAGCAGTCATTCATCGTTCCCGTAGCCGGCGATTTTGCTGCCACCGAAAGCTTTCCCGAACAAGGCACAGGAGTTCCTGTAAGAGGTCCTGTGGTCAGAAACAGCTTGTTGTCTTCACCCAGTGCATCGATCCCCGGGTCAAGCTCTTCATACATATATCTTATTGCCAGACCTTTTGATCCGATGTACTTTCTGGCAAAATCCATTCTCAAAGGCTCCGCGGAGGCCTTTTTTTCTTTTAAATTTATCCTCAATACGTTATTCTGATATCCCAGCATTGTCATAAACTCTACCTCCTTTGCCTATTCAAATGTAAGTGCATTCTGCGGACAAGTCTTCACACACTTAGGATCTCCCTTACAGGTATCGCAGATGTATGATTTTTCATCTCTTATCCTTACGACTTTTTTAGGACATTTTTCCGCACATGTACCGCATCCTATACATTTGTCAAAATCCACTTTAATGTATTCATCAATGCTTATTGCTCCCGTCGGACAATTCTTCTGACAGATACCGCAAAGAATACAATAATGATCCGCATATTTAAGCGCCCCCTTATCATAGTAAGTCTCTATGGCAATTCTGGCCTTTGAAGGTATGTACTCGCCTTCCTTGTATGCAGAACAGACCTGCGCACATAACTGGCAGCCTATACATTTAGCTTTTTTGAATTTGAGTCTTTTCATATTCCTTTACTCCTTCCCCATGCAGAATAGAAAATACATTTTCGTCTCTGTCAATATTTCCGCATATTAAAAAAGTGCAACAGAAGACCTTAAGAAAATGCGCTTTTCTTTGATTAAAAGGTTCTCCTTTGCACAATGGCAGGCTGCAGAATCACTTCTGCCGCCCTAACGTCCTCACCGGCATCTTGTGTCTGATGAGAATCGGAGTGATATTAATATATTTGATATAATTATAACGTACCCACTGAATTTTTGTCAATCATATTAACACCTATCATATCAGCAGCTCCCCCTCTATAAATTTTCTGGTTATCTCATTGCAAGGTTTTTTCAAAATATTTTCGCAGTCGCCTGTCTCTATAATCTTTCCCGCATGCATCATTATCACCTGATCACACATTCGTCTTGCCTGAGCTAAATTGTGAGTCACCGTAACTATGGTTATATCTTCTTTCTCACCTATTTCAACCAGCATCTTCTCTATCTCCGCTGTAGTATGAGGATCTATATTTGCAGTAGGCTCATCCAGCAAAAGAAGTCCCGGTTTAAATGATAATGCCCTGGCAAGTGCAACCTTCTGTTTCTCTCCTCCCGAAAGATTCCACGGTCTCTGTTTTTTAATCTTGTGAATATTAAGTTCCTCCATTAAAAGATTCGTACGAGTTAAAATATCTTCTTTTGAAAAACCTCTTATCTTTAGAGGATAGGCAATATTCTTTTCTACAGTTGAGGATATCAGATAGGGCTCCTGAAATACGAGACTTATATTTGTCCCAGGAAACTCTTTACTGCCATCGTAATAAATATTTCCACAGGTCGGCTTAAGTATTCCTGCCATTATATTGAGAAGCGTACTTTTTCCGGCACCATTAGGCCCTATGACAGCAGTTCTGCTTCCATGTTTTATTTCACCGCTGTCAATGTCAAGTACAGACCTCTCTCCAAAACTCTTTTTCAATAATCTCAGCAATATATGCAACAAATCACCTGCTCTCACGCTCCTGAAAATGATAAAGCACAGCATTCACCATAAAGGATATCAGCAAAAGGATTATTCCTACAGCTATAGCTCTGTCATAGTTTCCCATTCCTTTGAGCTCGGAAATATAAGTAGTCATAACACGTGTCTTACCTTTAATGTTGCCGCCCACTATCATTACTGCTCCCACTTCGGAGACAGCTCTGCCAAAACCTGTAACAACTGCAGTCGTTACTCCAACGCGCATTTCATAAATCAAAAGTCTGCCCCTGCGAATTCTTCCCGCTCCCAGCGTTATCCCAAGAGCATTCACTGCCCTTGCCTTTTCCTTAACTATATTGTAAGTCAAGCCTATGATTATGGGAGTAACAAGACAGACCTGCGCTATTACCATCGCAGGCACAGTATAATTAAGCTGCAGGCTTCCAAGAGGACCTCTTCTCATGAATATCAAAAAAACCGTCAGACCGGCTATTACGGGAGGCAGGCTCATAAACGTATATATGAGCCTGACTATAATTCCCTTACCTTTAAAATCATACGTTCCTATCAATATTCCAGCCGGAATTCCTATAACAGAAGATATTACAACAGATGAAAAAGAGATATAAAGAGACAGTCCCACTATCTGAAAAATTTCCTTATCTGCTGTAAATATTAATTTTATAGCTTCTGTAATCCCGTGTCCGATAGTATCCATATTATATATACCTTTACGCTTTATTTTGCATTTGGAACAAACAATGCTTCACCATATTCTTCCACACCGTATTCACCGATAAGATTCTGTGTATCTTCCGATACTAACCATTCCTGAAATTCCTTCGCTCCCTCATGGTTTATATTCTCATTTTTTTCAGGATTTACACAAATAACCCCATACTGATTATTGAGTAACCCGCTCGGATCTTTTTCGCAAAGGATCTTAAGCGCTGTCTGTCCTCCTACATTCAGCCATGTAGCTCTGTCGGACAATGTATATCCGGCTTTTTCGTCTGTCATGGTGATTACATCTCCCATTCCTGCAGCCGCTTCTATATACCAGTCTCCGGAAGGATTAAGACCTGCTTTTTCCCAAATAGACAATTCTTTCTTATGAGTTCCCGAATCGTCTGCTCTGGATACAAATATCTGTCGGTTTTCCATAATACTCTCAAATGCAGCCAACGCATCATCCTGTGCATTCTTGCTTACGCCCGCAGGATCCGCCTCAGGTCCAATGACAACAAAATCATTATACATTACGTCCATTCTTCCATCTTCATCAGCATGTCCTCCGTCGACATACTCTTTTTCTGCAGCGGGAGAATGAACCAATAATACATCAGCTTCCCCATTCTCTCCCATTTTCATTGCCTCTCCGGAGCCAACTGACACTACATCTACAGTATAGCCTGATTTTTTTTCAAAAACAGGCAGAATCTCATCCAAAAGACCGCTGTCTTTTGTACTGGTCGTAGTTGCCAGAATAATCTTTCCTTTGTTTTCCGTACTTTTCTCTTCATTTCCGCAGCCTGATAATATCGCTGTCATGGAGAACAATACGGCAAGAGCCAAAACTACTGTTAAAATTTTCTTTTTCATAAACTACCTCCGTTTTACATAATAATATCCAATAAATGACGATTGCCATTTATTATCATAAATATTCATTACATAAATCCCAAACAAAAAAGGAATGTATGTAATACGAGTTCTGCCGCAATTATCTACACTTTACGCAGAACAAACAAAAAAGAATTTTTCGGAATGAAAAATTCTTTTTTCGCCTTCATATCATTCCTTTCCATAACGGGAGGCCCGGAAGTTTCCCGACAGGCCCATCGACATATATCTCATGACCTTCGAGTTTTAGAAATATATGTTCGGAATTATTAAATTTTATGATTAACATCAAACTGTCTGTTACAGTTTAACATAATGTTGTTTAAACAACAACATTTTATAAAAAATCACTGTTCATCTTTATTATAAAAAGATTCCGCAGACTGTGGAAACAATATATAAGCCAGCAGTATCTCCTCAGTTGAAGCCTTTTCTCCCAGTTCTTTCTTCTTATTGAAAAACTCAGGCTTGAGAAGATCAGCAGGTCTGCATGTAATAGCCTGTTCTTTTCCCAACACCTTTTTTTGGACAGATTTATTAAAAGGTCTTATAGTCTTTCCGTATTCGCCTTTTAAGATAGCTTTTGTCTGCTTGCTGACCATCTTATAGCGTTCTCCTGTCATTATATTGAATACAGCCTGTGTTCCCACTATCTGTGAGGACGGAGTTACGAGAGGTGGCTCACCCAAATCTTCACGAACTTTAGGAATCTCTTTCAGCACCTCATCAAATCTTTCCTGCATATTCTGTTCCTTCATTTGCATATAAAGATTCGACAGCATTCCTCCGGGTACCTGATATTGGAGAGTTTTGGTATCCACATCCATCATTTTTATATCTATGAGACCTTCCTGCTCTGCATGCCTTCTGAATTTACGAAAATATTCAGCCGCATAAGTCATAGCATCTTCATTGAGCTTTACGTTTAGTCCTCCCGCTTTAAAAGTCTCATACATAACTTCGGTGGCAGGCTGACTCGTTCCCATTGAAAAAGGAGACAGCGCCGTATCTATGACGTCACATCCCGCTTCGGCCGCCTTCATATAAGTCATAGGCGCCACCCCACTGGTGCAGTGAGAATGCACATGAATTGGAACACTGACAGTTTTCTTCAGCATTTTTATTATATTCTCCGCCTCATAAGGCATAAGAAGTCCCGCCATATCCTTTATACATATAGAATCGGCTCCCAGCTCTTCCAGATCCTTAGCCAGCTTCTTCCAGTATTTAAACGTATATTTTTTCCCTACAGTATATGCCATGGCAAGCTGCACGTGCGCACCTTCCTGCTTGGCAGCATAAGCCGCCCGCTCCAGATTCCTCACATCATTAAAAGCATCAAATATACGGAAAATATCTATCCCGTTATCCACAGATTTGCGGATAAACACATCTACCACATCATCGGGATAATGATTATATCCCAGCAGATTCTGACCCCTCAAAAGCATCTGAAGTTTTGTTTTCTTAAACCTCTTTTTCAACTCTTTAAGCCGTTCCCACGGATCTTCGTTCAGATACCTCATGCATACATCAAAGGTAGCTCCGCCCCAGCATTCTATAGAATGATATCCTATCTCATCCATTACTTCTGCCACAGGCAGCATATCCTCAGTTCTCATCCTTGTTGCCATCAGGGACTGGTGAGCATCTCTCAGTATAGTCTCTGTAAATTTCACTTCTCCCTTATTAGAAAAAAACATATAACTACTCCCTTTATATTAATAAGTTGTAAATTTCTTCTTTTAACTCAAATTAGTTTACTAAATTATAAGGATTTTTGCAATAAAATCGTTAAATTTTTACCAGCAAGTACTGATTTCGCAAAACTCATATCTGAGAAACGCAGTATTATAATAATCTTACCTGAATTATTATACTCCTCCATAAATTTACAATACCCATTAAAAAAAGCTTCGTAACTGTCGGTCGTCTCTTTGAACTCAGGACTTATCCCACATCGGTCTTTTTAAGAGGAGGCCTTCTCCTCTCAAATTTTAATAATTTTTTTCAATTACACTATATGTCCGCTTTTAATAGTATCCCTTAAATTTAATAAAAATGTCTTCGTCATTTAAAATCCATCTGACTAAATAAACTGAATTATCTATATTTTATAAAGAAAAATATATACTA
>OLOZ01000635.1_pt1 | contig 29747 bp, 25 predicted proteins | sample 1673021 | NCBI WGS metagenome assembly OLOZ01 (sample SAMEA3136747, study PRJEB25190) | human gut metagenome | biome: human gut; feature: human-associated habitat; material: faeces | place: Austria | collected 2013 | reverse complement strand
GCTCACCCCAGTATCTCTGACGGTTGAATGCCCAGTCTTTCATCTTATACTGAACGCCGGCTTTACCAATGCCTTTCTTTTCAAGTTCTTCCAGCATACGCTCGATAGAATCTTTTTTCTTGGTATAGCCGTTGAGAAATTCGGAGTTGATCATTTCGCCATCACCTGTATAGGCTTCTTTGGAAATATCTCCACCTTTAATGACTTCAATGATGTCGATGCCGAATTTCTTTGCAAAATCATAGTCACGCTGGTCATGAGCCGGTACTGCCATGATCGCACCTGTACCATAGCCCATCATTACGTAGTCTGCAATGTAGATTGGGATCTTCTTGCCGTTTACAGGGTTAATTCCCTCAAGTCCCTGAATGCGTACACCTGTCTTGTCTTTAACAAGCTGAGTTCTCTCGAACTCTGTTTTCTTGGCACATTCATTACGATATGCAGTGATCTCGTCCATGTTTGTGACTTTGTCTTTGTATTTATCAATGATCGGATGCTCCGGTGCGATTACCATGAAGGTAACACCAAACAGGGTATCCGGTCTGGTTGTGTAGATTTCAAGTTTTTCATCAATTCCATCAATATCAAAGTTTACAAATGCACCTTTTGATTTACCAATCCAGTGGATCTGCTGCTGTTTTACATTATCCGGATAGTCTACATCCTTAAGACCTTCAAGAAGTTTATCCGCATACTGAGTGATTCTCAGATACCATACATCTTTGGATTTCTGTACGACTTCGCTATGACAAATGTCGCATTTACCACCCTGACTGTCTTCGTTGGAAAGAACAACTTTACAATGTGGACAGTAATTTACAAGAGTTCTGTCTCTGAATACAAGACCTTTCTCAAACATTTTGAGGAAGATCCACTGTGTCCATTTGTAGTAGTCCTCATCTGTTGTATCGATCACACGGTTCCAGTCAAAAGAAAATCCAACTTTCTTTAACTGGTTGGAAAATTTCTTGATGTTTTCATCTGTGATGATACGTGGATGTGTTCCTGTCTTTACTGCATAGTTCTCGGTAGGAAGACCGAATGCATCAAATCCGATCGGAAAAAGCACATTATATCCTTCCATACGACGTTTTCTGGAAATAACCTCAAGGCTTGAGTATGCTTTGATGTGTCCGACATGCATACCTGCACCGCTTGGATATGGAAACTCTACCAGGCCATAGAACTTCGGTTTGTCACTGTTGTCCTTGGCTTCGAAGACTTTGCTTTCTTCCCACTTTGCCTGCCACTTAGGCTCAATCTTTTTAAAATTGTATTTCATTTCTATGGTTCCTCCAACATTGTTATCTAAAAAACAATTTTAATTCAATACGTTCTGTTTGTCAATATTTCTATTACGGTACTGAAGCGGTGTCATGCCATATTTTTCGCGAAAAATCTTACCAAAATATGCATTTGATGAAAAGCCACAGTGATAACTGATATCTGTAATGGACATTTTGGTGTCGTCCAACAGCTGCTTTGCTGTATTCAGACGATATTCCATAACATATTCAAGAGGTGTTTGGTTGATATCATTTAGAACAATTGTTTTTTCAGAAAAACCCTCACTTCATTAATCTGAAGTGAGGGTTTTTTATGTGTCTTATTATCAGAATCAGAAAAAGAAATTATTCAGTAGTATCTAATTTGCTTGCTCTTGCTTCGATCTCTTTGGCCTGAATATCATTCGGAGCCTGTTCATAGCGTGCAAATTCATAAGAGAAGTCTCCGCTTCCGCCTGTCATAGAACGAAGTGTTGTAGAGTAGCCATAGATCTCAAGCTGTGGAACATCTGCTTCGATAATGGTGTTACCCGCATGATCAGGATTCATTCCAAGGACACGTCCGCGGCGTTTATTAAGATCACCCATTACATCACCGGTATACTTATCTGGAACAGTAATTTTCATGGATACGATTGGCTCAAGAAGAACTGGGGATGCATCCATAAAGCCTTTCTTGAAAGCAAGAATGGTGGCCATCTTGAATGCCATTTCCGATGAGTCTACCGGATGATAAGAACCATCGTAAAGGGTTGCTTTAACACCAACTACAGGATATGCAGCCAGAGGTCCTTTCTGAACGCATTCCTGCAGACCTTTTTCAACTGCCGGGAAGTAGTTCTTCGGTACAGCACCACCAACAACAACCTGTTCAAATACATATGGAGTTTCCAGATCACCGGATGGCTCAAAACGCATCTTAACGTGACCATACTGTCCGTGTCCACCGGACTGTTTCTTATGTTTACCTTCCACATCAGAATTCTTGCGGATAGTTTCACGGAAAGCAACCTTTGGTTTGGAAAGTTCGATGTCTACTTTGTAGCGCTCTTTCAGTTTGCTGACTATAATATCAAGATGCTGATCTCCCATTCCGTAAAGGAGCGTCTGTCTGTTGGCAGAATCATTTACAACACGGAGCGTCTTGTCTTCACTTGCCATTTTTGCAAGTGCCTGTGCAATTTTGTCTTCATCACCTTTCTTAACCGCTTTGTATCTCTTATAGGTATAAGGGGTAGAAATTACAGCTTTCGGATAAAGGACCGGACTTGCCTTGGCTGCAAGGCTGTCACCTGTCTGTACGCTTGCGAGTTTTGCAATGGCGCCAATATCACCTGCATGAAGTTCCGGAACTTCGAGAGGTTTGGAACCTTCCAGAACATATAATTTATTGAGTCGTTCTTCTTCTCCTTTTTCTACATTGAGAAGTGTATCATCTGATTTGATAACACCAGATGCAACTTTGATCAGAGAATATTTGCCGAGGAACGGATCTACGATTGTCTTCCACACATATGCGGATTTTGTTTTTGCAAAATCGTAATTTGCTTCAAAGATCTCATTGGTCTTCTGTGAAATACCATTGCAGGAACGTTTGTCCGGACTTGGGAAATATCCACAGATGTCATCAAGAAGATTGGATACACCGCGAAGATTGATCGGAGATCCCATACATACCGGAACAATACTTGCATCCTGTACATTTGTTGCAAGTGCTGCGGAAACTTCAGTTACAGAGAACTCATCACCCTCAAAATAACGATCCATAAACTCTTCGCTGGTCTCTGCTACAGATTCCATCAGGATATCATGATATTTTTCCAGATATTCATTCAGATACTCTGGAATATCACATGGTTCTTTACCTGCTTTGTCAATATATTTACGACCGGCCTGTTTGACAACATTGACATATCCTACGAATTTACCATTTTCACGGATTGGGAAATGGAGTGGTGCGATTTTTTTGCCATATAACTCTGTCAGTTCTTCCACGACTTTTCGATAGCTGACATCATCTACATCCATGTCTGTTACAAAGAACATACGTGGCAGTTTATATTTCTCGCAGAGATTCCAGGCTTTCTGTGTACCTACCTGTACACCTGCTTTACCTGAAACAACGATAATTGCTGCATCAGCTGCGCTGACAGCTTCCTCTACTTCACCCACAAAATCAAAATATCCCGGTGTATCAAGTACATTGATCTTTACCTTATCCCACGGTACCGGAATCAGTGTAGTAGAAATAGAAAAATGTCTTTTGATCTCTTCTTTATCAAAATCACTGACGGTATTTCCATCTTCTACTCTGCCAAGGCGGTTAGTCATTCCTGCCAGATAAGCCATTGCTTCTGCTAATGTAGTCTTTCCGGATCCCCCATGTCCTAAAAGAACCACATTGCGAATTCGGTCAGTTCTATAAACGTCCATATGTAATACCTCCCTGTATGTCTAATATGTTCATATTCTACTAAAATTTCTCGCACTTTTCAAGTATTTTATATAATTTTAACAACATTTTTTGTTCGAATTGTGTAAATTATTAACGAATTTACCGATTTTATGGCTCTATTTGACATTTATAGTATATTCTTTTAAAATAAAAGCATAGTTTAACTTGGAAAGGATATCAAACATCATGAAAACCATTGGTTTTATCGGGCTTGGCCTGATCGGAGGATCTATCGCAAAAACGATCCGCAAATTTCATCCAGACTATCATATTCTGGCATATGCAAAACATAAAGAAACTCTGGCAGCTGCATTAAACTGTAATGCGATCGATGCTGTACTGGAAGAAAAGGATGAGCGATACCATACCTGCGATTATATCTTTCTCTGTGCACCGGTAGAATACAATATAGAATATCTGAAATATCTGAAAAATGTAATTTCTGATGACTGTATCATCACAGATGCAGGAAGTGTCAAAGGACCAATCCATAAAGCTGTTGAAGAACTTGGTATGGATCACTGTTTTATTGGCGGACATCCGATGGCCGGATCTGAACAGTCCGGATTTGAGCATTCCTCAGATCATCTGCTTGAAAATGCATATTATATTCTGACTCCGGGTGGTCAGGTGCCGCTTGAAAAGCTTACGGAATTCTCAGAACTGATTGATTCACTGGGCTCTATCCCTATGGTTCTGACTGCTGAAGAACATGATTTTATTACCGCAGGTGTCAGTCATCTGCCTCATATCATTGCTTCTTCTCTTGTTAATCTGATAAACAAGCTAGATAATGAAGCAGAATATATGAAGACGATCGCAGCAGGTGGTTTTCGTGATATTACCAGAATCGCTTCCTCTTCACCTGTTATGTGGGAACAGATTTGTATTGAAAATCATGAAAATATTTCATCAGTACTTGATGAGTATATCCGCATGCTGATTCAGATTCGCTGTTCTATCGACAATCAGGAAGCTTCATACCTTTACGATATGTTCGCCAAATCCAGAGATTACCGAGATTCTATCGACGCTTCGTCTTCCGGTCTGATCAACAAAACATATATGCTTTATATTGATATTGTAGATGAGGCAGGTGGAATCGCTACGATTGCTACAATTCTTGCAATGGAAGGAATCAGTATCAAAAATATTGGTATTATTCATAACCGCGAATTCGAACAAGGCGTTCTAAAAATAGAATTCTATGAGCAGAATGCACTGGAAAAAGGCTGTGCGCTTCTGAAAAAACGCAACTACATAGTATATGAACGGTAGGTAGTCATATGGAAATCAAAAAACAGACAAATTTAAGAGGCACTTTAACAGTACCGGGAGATAAATCCATTTCACACAGAGCAGTTATGTTTGGCTCTCTTGCAAAGGGAACTACATGCATCTCTCATTTCCTTGAGGGTGCAGACTGCCTTTCTACGATCTCCTGCTTTCGCAAAATGGGGATTTCAATAGAACGCAGGAAGTCTGAGATTCTGGTTCACGGAAAGGGACTTCATGGTCTTTCCGCTCCGGAGGCGCTGCTGGATGTCGGTAACAGCGGAACAACCACCCGCCTGATTTCAGGTATCCTTGCGGGGCAGAAATTTATTTCAGAACTTGATGGGGATGACTCCATCCGTACTCGTCCGATGAAACGTATCATGACACCGCTTGCTTCCATGGGTGCCGATATCACAAGCAAAAGAGGAAATGGCTGTGTTCCTCTTCTGATCCATGGTAAGGAACTTCACGCAGTTCATTATGATTCTCCGGTGGCTTCTGCGCAGGTCAAATCCTGCGTCCTTCTTGCCGGTATGTATGCAGATGGGGTAACTAGTGTTACAGAGCCGTTTTTATCCCGTAACCATACAGAGATCATGCTGAATTATTTTGGTGCAAACGTAACATCCGAGGGAACAACTGCTTCTATTCTTCCGGAACCTGTACTGGAAGGCAGAGCTGTAAAAGTACCTGGTGACATTTCATCAGCAGCATATTTTATCGCAGCCGGACTTCTGACTCCAGGAAGCGAAATTCTGCTGAAAAATGTCGGAATCAATCCAACAAGAGCTGGAATGCTTAAGGTGTGTATGGATATGGGCGCTGACATCACCCTTCTGAATCAGAGTACAGAAGGTGAACCGACTGCCGATCTTCTGATTCGCACCAGCAACCTTAAGGGAACCACGGTTGAGGGAGCTGTTATTCCTACACTGATCGATGAAATTCCAATGATTGCGGTTATGGCAGCTTTTGCTGATGGAACAACTGTTATCCGTGATGCACAGGAACTCAAAGTTAAAGAATCTGACCGTATTACAGTTATGGTTGAAAATCTGAAGCGTATGGGTGCTGATATAGAGGGAACAGATGATGGTATGATCATTCATGGAGGAAAACCATTGCATGGAGCTACCATTGATTCTCATTTGGATCACAGAGTAGCGATGTCTTTTGCTGTTGCAGGAACGATTTGTGACGGTCCGATGGAGATTTTGCATGGTGACTGTGTAAAGATTTCTTATCCGAATTTTTATCAGGATCTTTACAGCCTGGGAGACAAATAAATATCCAATCACAAATATAGATAAGAAAACCTGTCTTTACATAAAAATGGAAAAGGCAGGTTTTTTATGAACAAATGTATACGTTTTTATCTGGTGAGACATTCTATCAGTAAACAGAGTCTGAGCTATATATGCAGATTCAGATGAAATTTACAGGAGGTCTTTATGAAAATTTTATTCTATGGAACCAGAGATTATGATCAGATATTTTTCGACAGGTTAAAGCCAGAATATCCAGATATTGAATTTACATTTCTTGAATCAAACTTATATAAAGAAACTGCATCTCTGGCCGCAGGATACGATGGAATCTGTGCGTTTGTAAATGCAGATCTCGGAGCAGAAGTCATTGAAGAACTGAGACATCAGGGAATACGACTGATATTGATGCGCTGTGCAGGATATAATAATGTAGACCTGAACAAAACTGCAGAATGTGGCATAAAAGTTCTTCGTGTTCCCGGATATTCCCCCGAGGCAGTTGCCGAACACGCTATGGCGCTGGTACTTACCGCAAATCGTCATACCCATAAAGCATATATCAAATGCAGAGAAAATAACTTCTCACTGAATGGGCTCATGGGAGTTAATCTGTATGGAAAAACAGCCGGGATCGTAGGTACCGGAAAGATTGGTCTTGCAATGGCACGAATCTGTCAGGGATTTGGGATGAAAATCGTTGCTTATGATCTTTATCCAAACGAAAGCTCCGGACTGGAATATGTTTCTCTGGACAGACTGCTGGCAATCAGTGATCTGATCAGTCTGCACTGTCCTCTTACACCGGAAACGCATCATATGATAAATAAAAAATCGATTTCCCGGATGAAGGATGGCGTAATTCTCGTAAATACATCACGCGGAGGACTGATCTGTACAGAAGATCTGATCACCGGTATCCGTGATCATAAATTCTGGGCAGTAGGGCTTGATGTTTACGAAGAAGAATCTGATTTTGTGTATGAAGATATGTCCGAATATATTTTAAAAACTTCCACTGTACAGCGGCTGCTCTCTTTTCCAAATGTTGCGCTGACATCACATCAGGGATTTTTTACCGAAGAAGCTCTGACCAATATTGCAGAAACAACCTTGCAAAATGCAGAAGCTTTTCGGACAGGAATGGAATTAAAAAACGAAATCTATTTATAAAAAGCTTCTTTCAGAACATGGATCTCTTCTGTCCATCCAGAATCGTCATTTGGGGTTTCGAGGATAAAAGGGATTTCCCGCAAAGCCGGATGTTTTATTATACGGGCAAGAGCCTCCATGCCAATTTTTCCCTCTCCTATTCTGGCATGGCGGTCCTTGTGGCTTCCGCAGTCATTCAGACTGTCATTAAGATGAATGGCTTTTAAACGCTCCAGACCAATGATATGATCAAAATCATTTAAAACGCCATCTAAATCATGTACAATATCATATCCTCCATCCCAGACATGACAGGTATCCAGGCAAATTCCCATTTTGCTTTTCTTTTCTACGAGATTCAATATTTTTCTGAGTTCTTCAAAATTTCTTCCAACTTCCGTTCCTTTACCGGACATTGTCTCCAGTAAAACAGTGGTTGTCTGTTCTTCGGTAAGAACATCGTTAAGAATTTCAGCAATTTTCTGAATACCAATTTCGCTGCCCTGACCTACATGACTTCCCGGATGAAAATTATAATAATTTCCCGGTGTATATTCCATTCGTCGAAGATCATCTGCAAATGTTTCACGCGCAAAAGTTCGAAGTTCTTCTTTTGCAGCGCACGCATTTAACGTATATGGTGCATGCGCAACGATCTTTCCAAAATGATTTTCCTGTGCAAGTACAAGAAAATTCTGAATATCTGTTTCATCAATGGCTTTTGCTTTACCTCCACGGGGATTTCTTGTGAAAAATGCAAACGTATTTCCTCCATTTTTTATAATCTGCCTTGCCATTGCGGCATACCCCTTAGATGATGAAGTGTGGTTTCCAATATATAAAACAGTCATATTACTTCTCCTTCGTTACTGTCCACTCCGTTCGCAGTAACTCTCTTTTTTATCTTTTTATATTCTTTTATCTTAAAATGATTGACGGAATCTGTCAAACTTCTTATACTCTTTTTAAATAGAATTTTTTGTCGAATTTTGCAAATAATTCCAGACAGGAAAGGGAGTATATAATGAATCAGACCGGCAGACATTCAAAAAAACGTAAAAGAAAAATGGTAAAGAAATCGAGATACTATCGTGAACGTCAATTGCGAATTTTATATATCGGAATTGGTGCAGGCATATTACTACTTATTCTAATCTTAAGTTTTGCAATAAAAGGATGCAGTTCTCGAAAATCAAAAGCGGCTTCTTCCAGTAAAGCAGAAAACATCAGTCAGACAGGATCACTCACTGTCACACCAGAACCAAAGATGGATCCGGTATCGTTAACACTCAGTGTTGTCGGCGACTGTACATTGGGAACTGACGAATACTTCGATTATGATACCAGCCTGAATGCATATTACGAAAATTATGGCGCGGACTATTTTATGGCAAATGTAAAAAGTATTTTTTCTAAGGATGACCTGACAATTGCAAATTTTGAAGGAACTCTTACAGAATCTACGGAACGAGAAGACAAGCAATTTGCCTTTAAGGCACCCGCTTCCTACGCAAATATACTTACAGCAGGCTCTGTAGAAGCTGTTAATACAGCAAATAATCACAGCCATGACTATGGTGAGGAAAGTTTCAATGATACATTGAAGGCTCTGGATACAGCGAATATCCTTCATTTTGGCTATGATGAGACTGCTATTACAGAAGTAAAGGGTGTCAAAGTAGGGCTGGTAGGAATCTATGAGCTGAATGATCATCTTGGCCGGGAAGAACAGCTGAAACAGAATATTGCCAAAGTAAAACAAGATGGTGCACAGCTGATCGTTGTTATCTTTCACTGGGGAAATGAAAAAGAGGAAGTTCCGGATGAAAACCAGAAAACACTTGGACATCTGGCAATTGATGAGGGGGCAGATCTTGTCTGCGGCCATCATCCACATGTTCTGCAGGGAATCGAAGAATATAAAGGTAAGAATATCGTATACAGCCTTGGAAATTTCTGCTTTGGTGGAAATGCATATCCAAGTGATATGGACACTATAATTTTCCAGCAGACATTCACGATTGATCAGAATGGTGTAAAAGATGACAATGTAACCAATATCATTCCATGTTCCATCTCATCTGATTCTGATTATAATAACTACCAGCCAACTCCTGCTGAGGGCGAAGAAGCTACTCGAATCATGCAAAAGATCCAGAAAAGAAGTTCCTGGATCAAGGACGGTACAGTAAGTGATTCTGAAACAGCTACAGAATCAGATGAAGAATATGATGAAAATTCAGATGCGTTTACAGATTCTGATGATACTGAGGATCCAGAAGCCTGATTTCAGGAATTTTGCTTACTGTATTCAGAAGCTCCTGCAGAAATTCCGTGACCAGAGGATGTGCATTTCGCTGGTCATTCATAATTGCATAGCATGTACGATACTCCGGACCGTTTTCAAGAGAAACGATCCGGCAGTTTTCGTTTTCGGCTAATTTATGTCCAAGAGTTGCCGGCATGATTGCCCAAGCATCTTTCAGATCAAGCAGCTGACGCAATAATGCCATATTATCCAGCATAACTTTGACTTCAGGATCATTTCCAAACCAGTAATCATGCCACATAAGAAAAGTATTGCTCCATGGAATATAGATCTCATCGGTGCTATTTAACTGAGACGGGAGAATCCCATCCTGATAGGAAGCACTTTTGTGGCACACAAATACAAGCTGTTCTTCAAAAAGTGGGATTGTCTGAACCTTTTTGAAGAAATGGGGATTGGTGATCAGGCCAAGATCTGCTTCTTTATTTTCGATAGATTTATAAGAAAGATTTGACTGCATGGTGTTGATATGCAGACTACATTTTGGATGACTCTCCAGAAAATTCTCAATTACCTGTGGCATAAAATAAAAATTAAGGCTGTCTACATTTACAATTCGAAGCTGTGTGGATGGCCGCTCGAACTTAATCTTTCCGGTTTCAATCCACAGCTGTTCCCATTTTCTGGCAATTGGGACAAAACGCTGGCCCGCATCGGTAAGCTCCAGTGTACGGGATCCTTTGCGACGTATGATCAGCTCTGTCCCCAGCTCCTCTTCCAGTGCTGACAGACGATGACTTAATGCCGGCTGTGATACAAAAAGACTTTCTGCTGCTTTGGAAAGAGAAGAACTGGATGCTATGGTAAGAAACGTGTGTATATCCTGATATGTCATGTATTTTCCTCCATATGTAAAAACATAAATATAAACATAATTTATATTATATAGACAAAATATCAATTTTACAATATATATGAGCGAGATTATAATAAAAAATGACAAAATAAGAAAAGGAATGATTTTCATGGATGAAGCAACGCTGGAAAGAAGGCTGCATCTGAATATGACTCTGATTGGTGGGTTTATGGTTGGATATGGTGTTATAAATCGCCATGATATACTTGGATCTGCACAGACTGGAAATATGGTTTCGTTGGCTATGGATGCCGTAGGACATGCAGATGAGGAGTGGTTTTTCCGTATCATAGCGTTGATAATTTATGTTGCATCAGTATCGTTGACTGTGATCCTCTCTCATAAGATCTCAAAGATGAGTCAAAAAAGACTCAGTATTCTGATAGATGGAGCTGTTTTGCTGATCATTGGTTTTTATCCGGCGGAAATGAATCCATTTGTTGCTCTGTTTCCAATCTTTTTTGCTACAGCTTTTCAGTGGTGTTCATTTAAAGGAGCAGATGGTTTTGCAAGCTCCAGTATTTTTTGTAGCAACAATCTTCGTCAGTGCGTAACAGGATTTACAGAATATCTGTGCAGCAAAGATGAACAGTCTCTTCACAGAGGAATTTATTTTGGAAAAGTACTGCTCAGTTTTTATGGGGGCGTTGCCGTTTCCTTCCTGGCAACACAGATCTTGGATCTGAAGGCTTCCTGGATTGGAATTCTTCCAACTGTTTCTGCGTTTCTATTATGTAATGTAGAATATGGAAGGTGTAAAGTAAAAAAAGAGGATATCCTCAAGGCTTCTGCCTGAGAGGATATCCTCTTTTTAAATTAAGACTCAATTATCACGCTTCTGCTATCAGCTGTTATGTTATGCTGCATCATCTTCTGCGGTAGTATCTGTGTCTGTTTCAGTATCCGCATTTTCCTCTTCTGCTGGCTGTGAAGCGCTTTCAACCGCTGCTTTTAATACATCTTCAAGCTGAGTAGCCAGCTCATCCGGAACACCTGCTGCCTTGACATTAGCAAGGAAAGTATCCCAGTTTATTTCTGTGAGATATTCGGTCATAGCTTCATCATCTGTTGCATCGTAAGTTTTATCAAGAGATGCAAAATCCGGAATTTCAACACCTTCACCATAGGAACCTGTGATAGACAATGTTGCCAGTGCTGCACCAGATGTTGTCACTGTCAGATCCAATGTAGACGTATCTGCATCCGCATCAGATGTAAGTTTAATAACTGCACCAAATCCAGCCAGCATATCTGTTGCCGAGGTATCTGTATCATCTTCTGTGCTTTCTCCTGCTTCTGAATCGCTGCTATCTGTTTCTGCTGCAGGGAAGGAAATATTAAAGGTTCCGTTATAATATCCTGCTTTTGCAGGTTTCGTTTCCAGATTTTCTACATTGATATCAACAGTTTCTGTACCGTTTACCGCAAGGATATAATCTCCATTCAGAAGACCATCTGCTGTTTTGCCACTTCCTGTAAACGTGAAAGAGGAATCATCCGCTGCAAGCTCAAGCAGTAATGCAGAATCTTCTCCCTCAGAAGGTGCTTTCCAGGTAAAGACAGGCGTTGTATCAGTACCATCCGTTATACCAAACTGACGACCTACGATCTTACCATCTCCGTTCACCCACACTTTGGAGGAAAATGCTTCATTCTCAGTGGATCCTTCGTCATCTCTGTTCATATCATCCAGTGCATCTGTGATTAAATTCTGGAAATCTTTGTACTGGTTTTCCTCATTTGATGCATCATCTGACCATTGGTCAAAAAGTGCCTTGATCTCTTCATCATCTTTGGCTGTTGTCAGTACTTTTTCGACAATTGTATACGCTGATTTTTCAGAAATAATACCTTCATATGCTGTGCATTCTTCGCTGATGCCATCTACAGATACACTTTCTTCTACAGAAGAACCTTCTTCAAAACTGTCAATTATAATGTTTCCATAACGATCCAGCAATGTAGAAAGTGTTTTGGAATCCGGAAGCACAGAAGTAAGATCTGAAAGTGTCGTCATATAAGTGTTTAGGAACTGCTGCGCTTCTTCTGAATTTTCTTCAGAATCTGAAGAAACAGGAGCTTTCATATAGGAATCTGACAATTCCGGAATCTGAATATATTCCATCATATTTGCAAGATCCATATATACGTTAAAATCACAAAGTTTGTTATCATTCAGAAGAACAGAAGACACGATTGCTTCGACACCATCTTTGATGGAAATATTACTGTCTAGGCTGATGCTCTGTAGCCAGGAAACATCCGTTCCACCCATAAGTGCACCAATCAAAGCACGTCCGGTATCCTCTACTTTAAGTGTCATGTTGCTTTTACTTCCGGCGGCAGATTTCTTGTAATTTTCGAGATAAGTATCCCAGGTTTCCGGAATACCGTCTGTGAGTTTGTTAAGGGCAGCCTTTTCTGTTTCCTGATAGGAACCTGCTGCAAATGCTGTACTGCTTCCTGAGAGAATCAGGGATGCACATAAGACTGCTGCAGCTGATTTTTTTAAAATCTGTCTGGTTCGATTCATGATAAATCTCCTTCCATTTTGTGATTTATGTAGATATATAAACATATTACCATGATTCTGTCGAATATACAATCATATATCCGCTTTGTTTTCAGAAAAAACTCCGGAAATTCCTGTTATTTCAGGAATTTCCGGAGCTTTTGTTAAAGACAGTCCACAAGCATCTCAGATGCTTTTTCCAACATTTTGGCGAAACCTTCCGGTTCTGTCAATGCCTTTCCTTTGTCTGCGTCAATACATCCAAGCAGTGCACGGTAAGCATCATTTTCCGGATATTTTTCACAGATAATCTTGCAAAGTCTGGATGCAGCCTCTGTCAGTCTGATTGAACCATAACATGCAGGTTCTTCCGGAAGTGCTTTTGCACTTGTGATCAGATAGACAAGTAATTCAAATTCTGGATTATTCATGATTCTCCTTCTCTGATTCTGTAATATGATCAAAAAAACATATCTCTTCTAACGGAGGACGTTTGGGGCAACGTGGTTCACCCTGGGGATATCCAATCGACATGAGCATTTCAATACGATATCGTTCAGGGATGTTCAGAATCTTACGTATCGCAGAATCATTATAGGATTTGATTGCACATGTCCCGAGCCCTAATTCAACAGCTTTGAGCATAAGATTTTCAGCAGCCATGGAAGCATCCATCAGACAACCGTATACTTCTGAATTTTTACCACCCTTTCTGGCTGCTTTATGCATATCTGAACAAATCACAAGGATGACCGGAGGCTTGCCTGAAAGTCCAGGACTAAAGAGATCAACTTTTTCTTTGAGCTGCTGATCAGTGATGAACAGAAATCTCCACGCCTGCAGATTGCTGGCTGAAGGCGCCTGCTGAGCCGCATCAGCCAGAGTAAGCAGTAAGGATTTTTCTACAGGATCAGGACGAAAAGACCGGATGCTGTGACGGCCCATAATAGCTTCGTTTAACAACATATCTTTATTACCTTTCTGGCAGCATATGGCCGGTTATTATAAGTCTGAGCTATATTATTTTTTTCTGAGATATTCAAAATAAGCAAACATACCTTCTGCCATAACCGGGTCAATAACTGGAAGTCCAGTCTCTTTTTCAAGATCTTTGGCAATGCCGATTGTTGCAAGTCCGGTGCAGGCAAGAGCAATTACTTCTGCACCCTGTTCTTTTAATTTCATACCCAGTTTCAGTACACTTGCTTTTCCTTCCGGAGTCATCAGATCCAGTGTGCTGTGTACACCTTCTGGTCTGCCGAGAATCATCTGATCAGGGATCATTCTCATGTATGCCTGAGGTGCATAGTCTGTAATTCCAAGTACACCTATCCTGCTTCCGTATTTGAGAGCCAGTGCTACAGTTGTCTCACCGCCGCCAGTAACAGGAATGTCCGGGAGAACTTTACGGATTTCTGCAACACCCGGATCATCTGCACAGCTTACGATGATCATATCTACATCCGTAAAGGAACGTGCTGTTTCAACAATTTTGGGAAGGGCAATTTCACCGAGCTCAGGGCTGTGTATTCCTTCATACTGATCCGGAATGCATTTGGTTACTACCTCCAGTTCAGGAAAATATTCCATGATCTGTTTTCCATGTGACTGAAGCACTTCTTCATCTTCGGTTGTGAGTACACGGATCAGACCAACTTTAAACTTTTTATTCATATCAGTTCCTCCTGTCATATTTTTATCTGTCTGAAGTAAATCAGATAAGAAAAACTCCGTTTTCGATTACTTTTGTATCATCCAGATATAAAGTCGGACGCAGGATGATTCCATCCATATGGCATTCTGCTTTGTTTGTTCCACCAAAAGAAGTGTTGGTACCAAAGGCGATATGAACAGTTCCATATACTTTTTCATCTTCAAGGATGATACCGTTCAGAATTGCAGCTTCATTTGTTCCGATTCCAAGTTCACAGACTGTTCCGTTGATTTCATTTTTTAGGAGAATATCAAGATTTTCGCTCTTCTCTCCTGTTACGGAACGTAGTTTTCCGCCGGAAATCGTCATGTGAAGCGGACTTTCAAGCTTACCAATGCCTACCATGGAACCGTCAATGATCATTTCTCCATCAGAACCGTCTTCGAGCGGTGCAATATAGGCTTCACCTGAAGGAAGGTTTCCGCACTTTCCGGCTTCTCTGTATACACCAGGGCTTGGAACACCATTTCTTCCACTAATATTGATGTTTAACACATAACCGTCTTTTTCAATGCGGGCACGGGATGCTCTGGTCAGCATTTCTGTTACTTTTGCAGTTAATTTTTCTACTTCATTGTAATCAGCAGTCATTGCACCGCGTGAAAACATTTCTTTTGTGATACCAGGCATAGTAGCCACACGAGTACCTGCTTTGGCTGCTTCAATACGGGCATTCGTATGGGTCAGAGACTGTGCAGTCGGAACGATCACGACATCAGCTGCTTTCATAGCTGCTGCAATCGCTTTTGGCGGTTCCTGCCCGCTTACTTCGCGTTCTTTCATTACCATAAGCAGTTTTTCGCAGCCAAGATTTCCAGCTGCTTCATAAATAGCTTCACCAATCTCCTTACGGCTGTCATCTGTGATGATCAGCACTTCTTCTCCTGTTTTCACTGCAAGACAGGAAGTCAAAACATCTTCTGCAATTTTCACTAAATTCTCCATTGTTGATTTCCTCTTTTCATAAAAATAATTTCGGACATTTCGCCGGACTTATGAAGTACCCTGCGAAATGCCCGGTAAAATATTGCCTTTATATAAAAGCTGCTAATTCAGATATCTGTAAGTTCAGAAACAACTCTGGCAAGAAGGGTTCGTGGAAGAACAACCTTTTTACCTGTCTTTTCTGCAAACATCTTCTTCATTTCCTGTGTATATCCAATGCAGTCAAGAACGATCAGATCTGCTTCAGAATTCTTAATTTCTTCTGCTGCTTTTTCAAGAGCATCCCATTCACCATATGGTGAAGCGGAAACTGCTTTGACATGATCCACATATTTTTTCCATTTGTTTTCACACTGTTCAGTCTGAAGTGGTGATGGTGTCATACAGATAATATCGGATTTTTTGGTCATTAGCGGAACAAGACGGTTCAGTAGTTCACATGGATATATCATAGGGATTTTTCTGGTAGAAAGTGTTTCAGGGAAACTGCCTGTACAGAACATCATAATAAGACTGCATCCCTCATCTTCCATACGGTTAATTGCGTCTTGAAGTCTTGGCAGAATATGACGCTCTGCAAATGTTACAGAACTTCCGTCTGTTAATCTGGATACCAGAACATAATCATCCTTGCCTGGAGCAAATTCTGCAATCTGTTCTTTTGTGAGACCGTCGAGACCGCCGGCCTGAACAAGTTCCAGTGAATCATCAAAGATATGTAAGATATCTGCGGTCACATCTGTACGTGGTGCCTGTCCAATTGTAATTGCTCCTATTTTCATGTGAAATCCCCCTTATTATTCATTTCCGAGAGTCTGAAGATGTTTCATGCTTCCATACAATTTCTGAAGACGTGCATATTCATCTGCATCATAGAAGCTGCACTGCTTTCTTCCATATGCTTTGGCAACTTCCAACATAAATCTTGCAGCCTCTTCAACATCAGCAGCATGTGTTGCTCCTGTAGCACATCCAGGAACCATAGTTTCTGCTGTGATCGCAACACCTACAACTGGTGCATCTGTTGCTGTACATGGCTGCAGGATACTATTCAGATGATGAACATCATTTCCATATGGTGTGATATCCTGTGTTGCAAGAGGGAATACATATGGAAGGCGTCCTGTAGTGATCTGCATCAGATCAAGAAGATCTTCAGAAGTTCTTAATACATATCCTTCTTTTACTGTAGGAGAAATCGCAAATCCTCTTGTATTGATTACACGGTTTCCTTTTGTTGTGTCTACAACAAGCAGTGCATCCAGGTCAGGAGAAACTTCTTCTTTATTTACCTGTGCCATTTCAACTGGAGATCCCATGAATGGAACCGGATCATGAGGGGCTGTCGGAGCATGTGGGCAGATATGTGTTGAGATAAATACATCACCGTCAAGATAATCTCCCTTGTTCTGCATATCAAGCAGCTTTGCTGCAAGAGCTACTGCACAGAGAGCACCGTCACCATCTGATACGAATCCGATACGTTCCGGACGTGCACCGATTCCACCAAGTCTTCCAAGAAGACCGATTGTTGGAGCATCTCCACCGTTTGTTTTACCATTTTTGCCAGGAATACGAACTTTAAGCATATCTGTGCTTCCCTTAGGTCCAACCAGTTCATAAACCTCAACGTTGGCATCCGCTTTAATTCCGAGAAGATATTCTTTTACTGCTTCTCCTGTTACGAATGAACTGTCAAGTACTTCGTAAACATCAATGATCTGTTTCATTAACATATTATTATTTCCTCCTGATTACTTATCCAAATAACTGATTAAGTCTTTTTTGATTACATCTTCTGTTGCTTTCAGCAATTCCGGCGCATACATGGTCGGCGAAAGTTTCAGATTCTTCTTGTCTGTGGTGATCACGTAGACATCAAGGCCTTCTTCCATCATGGCTGTTGTTACAGGTTCACCTGTTTTTGCGTTGATCGTCATGATAAGGTCAGGGAAAGTAGCAAGTCGTTCACCATCTTTTTCTACAGTTGCGTATTCATTCCAGAAAGTCATATCACAGCCGTCTACGGTTGCATAACCTACATCAAAACCTCCAGTTGTCTCAATTGAGAAATTCTGTACCGGACCTCTGGCAAGTATGCGTCCGTTCAGGAAAGTACAGAGACTGTTTACACCCTCTTCTACGGAAGTTTCAAGTCCTTTTAAGAATGTTTTTCCTGTTTCAATTGCAAAGCTGACACCACCAATGGCACAATTTTGTCTGGCATAGGATACTTTGACCGGATTTCTGGCTACCGCAACCAGACCACCGGCTTCGATAGATGCAAGACGCACCATTTTAGAAGTATGATCGATATTTCCTTCAAAGAAACATTCAATATGATTTCCAGTATCCGGATTGCCGCCGACACATGCCTGAACGGTGGTATAATCAGGAATTTTGTGAAGATTCATACTTCCCATTACTCCTGTCGGATGTGCACGTCCGTTACACGGTGCGTCCACAACCGGAAGTCCTGTAACGGCAGCCTGAAGCCAGCCATTTACAGTAGCTTCTCCACCCTGCTCATTTGTGATGATGCCGCCAATATGAAAATCACAGTTTTTCTGAAGAATCTCAACTGTTTTAGCAATATCCTTTGGTGTCATATACTGATTCGCTGCATTCGGGGCACCGACCAGAGAGGCGGTTAACAGTACATCATCTTCATCCAGATCATCGATTGTGATCAGACGAAGGTCTGTATAATCAACTGCAATCTCTGCATATTTTCTGCCTTTTTTCGGATCACCGCCGCCACCGCCGCCGAGGATTGTACCCCCGGCAAGTGCAGCATCAAGGACATCTTTTGTAAGACGAATTCCTTTAGTTTTCATTTTAATACTCATCTCCTACAATAAATATATTAAAATACCAGTCTTAAAATATTATTTCTTTTTGCCAAGTGATAGTGTAGCTGTAAAGAAACTGTACAGAGCAGCTCCGGCAAGGGAACCAGCACCCAGAATATTGAGTGTCTGCTCGTTTTCTTTGTTCTTCTTAACAAGAATATAACGAATAAGTAAAGCGATCAGGATTGTCAGACCGTTGATAGTGGATCCAACAAGAAGACCAGTTGCAAAAAGGATACCAACCTGTCTGGAACCACCAAGGAACTGTATAATTGCACCCGGAATAGCCCAGATAAGCAGCCATTTGGCAACATCTCCGCCGGCACCTGCTTCAATTGTAGCTGCAAAAGTAGCATCAACCGGAGCAAACAGCCCCTGATTGAAGTACTGTTTTGCCATAATAGCTACAAGTATAAATGCCACTATAAAGCCAATAATCTCACTGATATACTGCTGTTTTCTTCCTTCAAGCTCAAGTTCCTGATCTTTTCCGCATCCGCGAAGGATGTAACCGCATTTGAGGTCATATGCCATATCAGAGAAAGCAGGACCTGTTGCGGAAGTATAAGCAACAAGAATTCCAAGTGGAAGTGACGGGAATCCGATCAACATACCTACGATAAGGAAAATAAGCGCTGTTGCAAATCCAGGGAACCATCCTGAATACATTGCAGAAATACCCACAATAAGTTCGGAAGCAATTGCTGCAAAAGCTGAGAAGATCACCCAGATGACCAGCTGAACAACTCCCATTTCTGACCAGATACCTGTGATCACTGCCAGAAGGACTGCTACTACCAGGTATGCAACATATCCACCGCCTAAGGCTTTTTTCATGTTTGCCATACTAGATGTAAATTTACCAGCTGCACTGTCTCCGTCACTCTTCTTGAACAGCATACGGCCACACTGGATAAGAGATACAAGGCCGGCACCAATCATAATACCGTGAGGCATGTATTTGAACATGTTTGAAGCCATCAAGTCTACACCTTCACCAAAGATATTGGTAATGACCGGGAAGCTATGTCCAAAGATATCAATGATAAATCCATTTGTCTTAATGATACCGATTACAATTGATCCTACACCAAGAGCTGTCATAGCTGCGAAATCACCGAACCATGATACGCCGAGAAGGTCTGTAGGAATACCGATCATCTTACCACCGATACCAATAACTATACCTACAATAAGAAGAAGGGCTTTCTTTCCTTTTTCTACAACTGCGAGGATAGATTCTGCAGATGCAACTCCAGGAGGCCACGCTCCTTCTGCCGGAAACATTTCGCTGTCAAATGTTTTATAAAGAATTGTTGCATCAATGATGGTTGCAAGAAATGCACCAACAAGCATAGGATACATAAGATCCATTCTGCCCATGATAACAGGAACACCGATTGGAAGCAGGAAGCAGTTTGCTGCTGAAAATGTTGCACCTGAGATAGATGTCTGAATCATGTTCTGACAGTGGATACTCTGGTATTTCTTTAAAAATGCGATAGGTAAACGTGAAATGATAATTGCAAATAACGCTCCTACGATAGATGTGTTTGGTGCAACACCGGTACGTACGATCAGTTCAAGTCCGATAATTGCACCAAGTATGCTCATCACGATGTTCAAAATAAGAATATGTGGTGCATACGCTTTTGGATGATCAGATGCTTTAATATGCATCTGTGTGTAATCCTTGTTTGTGTTACTAGCCATATTATCTCCTCCATTCGTAAAAAGTTCATGTGCTCATATTCCGGATAACAGCGGGCCAGAATACAAAATCAGCCGATGTAGGAATGCCCACATCGGCTTCACATTTATGATTTAAGATAATATCACTTTACATTGATAAAATCATCGGCTTGAAATCACTTTTTTTCAGCAAAACATTGTGCACGATGCACATTTGCTTTTAATGTGCATACATTTTCATTTTTATAGCAAATTCCAGCTGTTCCATTATTTCTGTATCGTCCAGGCTGCAATGCAACACTTCTTCGATCTTGTTGATACGATGTACCATAGTATTTCTATGCAAAAAAAGGGATTCCGCAGCAAGTTTGCGGGAATTATGATTCTGAATGAGTGCTTCAAGTGTCTCGAGCAGCTGCGTATCATGTGCACGGTCATATTCCACTAATGAGCCAAGCTTACACCTGATAAATTGGTGTACTTCCGTGTCTTCAGATATATGCAGCATAATACGATCATATTGAAGTTCATCCAAGAAAATATACTGCCACTGCTGCTTTCGGATCATGCGAATATGAAAACCTTCTTTAAGTTTTTGATAAGTATCCGCCAGTTTAAGATAATCTGACAGAGGGTTGCTGATAATTGCAGAACATGCGCAATTATTAATTTCGACAGTTTTTTGAATCATATCATTTACAATTATATCAAGGAGTGTATCATTTATGGATATTCCCATGAGCGCAAAGCACATTTCTTTGCTACATATTACAGCATTTCGTATATGATTTTTTTCAAGAATTCTGGAAATTGCTTTTGTCTGTTGTTCTTTTTTCATTTCAAGAAGAAAAGAATTTTGCTCAGTTTCCAGAGACAGCGCAATCACACGCACTGGTTCTGATGGCCATTGTAAGGAGGCTGTACGATATTCTGCCTCCTCTGATTGTGTGATCTTACGGTTGATAAGATCAAAGAATAGTCTGTTATCAAGTTCTGATTTGTTTTCTTTTCCAATCTGATAACGAGTATCCAGTTCAATATTGCTTCTGGATTCTACGATTGCTGTCATGACAGGAAAAACAAGTTCCACAAAGCCAGCATTATTATCGAGAAAAAATAACGGAAGCTTCAGTTCATCCGCCAGTTGAAGTGCTTCTTTGGGAAAATCATCAAAAAAACGGGTTTTGATGGCAAGCGCAGATGCATTCACCTCATTCATATCGCGGATCAGGTTCAGCAGAGCTTCTTTGTCATTTCGAATCACATATCCGGTAGTGATCAGGAGCAGGTGTTCCCTGAGCCATGGTTTGATATTAGGCTGTTCCATCATATCAAATACCTCTATCCTGCGCATGAGTCCTTCCTGACCTGCTACCAGGGAAGCAGCACCATTATTCCATATTTTTACAATATCTTTAACACGTAATTTCATTTATATATTCTTACTATCCTCCTGAAGAAACGTTATTTTAAAGTGAAATCAGCCCAAAAAGTAATGGAATGATGAGCATACAAAATAAAGTTGTTGTTACTACTGCCGTGGAAGCATATTCCTCATCCAGATGATACTGTTCCGCAATCATACTGGAAGTTGTCATGGATGGAGCTGCACTGATCAACATAAGAATCATACTTTCAACATTTGTGAGAAAATGATGGGAAATAAAATAAACAATCAGTGGAATCACGAGTAACTTTGTAAACACAAGTACAAGGATAGATCTGTATTTAAAAATATTTGTGAGCTTCATAAATCCAAGACTGCATCCCAGATAAATCAGTCCCCAGCTGTAACAGGTGTTTCCAACAGAATCTATGGTGTTCATGATCATATCAGGAACTGGAATGTGAAAACTGGTCAGACATAATCCAAGTATGATAGAAATGAAAATCGGATTCATGATGATTTTTTTCCATGGGTTTTCTTTCTGTCCTACTCCATTCGTAAATAATGTAAATCCAAGAGTCCAGACCAAAGTAGTATCAATGACCGAACAAATCGGGATATAAACATTACCGCCCTGATCGCCGAACAGAGTCATGATCAGAGGAATCACAAGAAATCCATAATTACCGCCAACAGAACAACCACGGTGTACATTAGATGTTGTTCCGCTTAAGTGGCAGATTCTGCTTCCAAGGATACCTCCTGCTGCCATGATGAAGTACATGAGAATCTGTGCAATGACCATTTTGCCATAACGGGCCATTGTATAAAAGGTAGTCTGATTTTCCCAGATCAGCGAAATTGTCAATGCCGGCAACACAATCTTCAAAAGAAAACCGGAAATAGATGACATGGCCTCTTTTTTGATCACACCAATACGTGATGCGGTAAAGCCGATAAGTACAAGTAAAAGAAATCCTGCCATTTTGGGAAGGATTGCTATCATATAATTCATAATAATCTCCTCGAGTCATCCCTTCAGCCCTGTGTCAGGATGTTTCTGTGAACTTTGCGTCTGACAAAATAGAAACAGATTACCTGCATAAGGATTGTCAGAATCCAGGACACAGGATATGAAATGAAAAGGAAAGAAAGGGATCTATTATGAGGAAACAATCCAAAGATCCATACGATTCGTGTTCCAACGGTACCTATGATAGACAAAATCATTGGTACACCAGAATGTCCCATTCCACGAAGTGCACCGGGAATCAGATCCATGATTCCGCAACAGAAATACGGTACGGTTGTATAGGCAAGAATTTCAATCCCACACTGGATAACGTCCGGATCACTGGTATACAGACGCAACAATTCATTACCAAAAAAATAAGCTCCACATCCCAATGTAAAAGAAAATGCAAAGGATAGGATAATACAGTCAAGAAGCACTTTGTCCATACGTTTTGTTTTCCGTACTCCATAATTCTGACTGGTAAAGCTCATACAGGATTGTGTAACAGAGTTTACAGATACATACAGAAATCCAAAAATATTATTTGCTGCAGTATATCCTGCCATTGCAATCGAACCAAAAGAGTTCACAGAAGATTGCAACAAAGCATTTGACAGGTTGATGACGGTACTCTGAATACCAGCCGGAATGCCCACTTGAAAAATTTGTTTCAGATAAAAGCTTTTTATCGTGAGTTTTGAGAATCTGAGCTGATAGCTTCCTTCTGAACGGTAAAGACATCGTAATACCAGAATACAGGAGATGCACTGAGAAACAATTGTTCCGATAGCAACTCCGGCTACACCCATGTTAAAAACAACGACAAGGAGCATATTCAGACCTGCATTCGCAAGACCAGATATGATCAAAAAGATCAACGGACGTTTCGTATCTCCTACTGCTCTCAGAATAGCTGCACCATAGTTATAAAGCATAAAAAATGGCATTCCCAGAAAATAAATTCGCATATAGAGTGTGGACTGGTCAATAACATTATCCGGAGTACCCATGATTTCCAATGCAAGCCGTGAAAAAAGAAGTCCTACAACTGCCATGATCATACCGCTTACGAATGCCAGGGCAATGGCTGTATGTACCGTTTCCGACATTTCTTTGTTTTTTCCCGAAGCATAAAAACGTGCAGCAAGCACATTGGCACCAAGGGATATTCCAATAAATAAGTTCGTAAAAACAGCAATCAGCGCAGTCGTTGAACCAACTGCCGCAAGTGCTTCGCTTCCTGTAAACTGACCGACGACGATGATATCCACTGCATTGAACATTAACTGCAGGATTCCAGAAAGCATCAATGGCAAGGAAAATGAAACCAGTTTGTCCATGATCGTGCCGTTGCACATATCAATTTCATATTTGTTATTTTTCAAAACTACTCCCCCTAAGTTTCTAATACTATCAATTTCCATATGCCATTATACAGGTATGAATTTTCTTTTTCAAGCCATAAGCAGAACAAACCGACAAAAAAACCCTCACGATACAGTTTCCTGTAAAGTGAGGGTCGGTATTACTCTGTTGGGACACAAATATTAGGCTATTTTAGTTTGCCTTATAACAACATCAACTTATGCATTCTTCTCAGCGATTGCTGCCTGTGCTGCTATGGAAGGTAAGTAGGCTATCTTCACTGCTTAATATTTGCACTGAACTGTTGTTTTTTCGTCCTTCTACTTGAGCATCTATATACATGTCATCATCTGGGTTATCTCCTAATGTGAGATACCATCTAAATTTGTTATTATCAAGAACAACGACCTTTGAAATAAAACGATCAATAATATATCTTGGTAGTTTTGGCTGTGAAAAATCTATAGATTCATCTATTATTTGACGAATAGTATCAATTTTCTTTTCTATGGATTCCGGTTTATCAGATTCTATTTCTTCTATAACCAATTCAGAATTTAAGATAGATATCTGATCATTGATGGAATTTTTAAATTCTGTAAAATCCTCTTTTGTAATTTCTCCATCAGCTCTCATTTCGATTAAGTTTTTCATGCGATTTTGTAATTTTTCTATTTTGAGTTCGATTTCTTTATTGTTTTTTTTGACAGGAGAAACATCTTCTTCATAATTATCAGCAATCATTTTTAACGCCAATATGATAGATTCTCCTTTGTTCTTCCAAATTTGCTCAATGATAATTTTTGCCATCATATCAAGTTTCCAGTCAGCAACCATTCTGATATCACAATATCCTTCAGTATCTAGCCCGTTCTTTTCTCTAAACTGTTTACTTCCATAATTTATTTGACGTTGACATTGATAACCAAACACTTCTTCACCTGTTTTATTAGTTCTCCATTTATTACGTCTAAACGAGCTGCCACATTTACATAGAAGCTTTTTGCTCCAAAATTCTTTTACTTCTTTTTTACCACGCAAGTCATCACCCATTTTTTGGGTACGACTAGCGATGATTTCTTGCACTTTGTCCCATTCTTCTTTTGGGATAATAACGGGAATATCTATTTTTTGATACATATATGTATCACGATTCAAGTTGTTAATTCTTTTTTGTTCCAAATAATTATTACTATGCGATTGACCGTAAGCAATAATACCAGCATACGTTGATTTTTTTAGTACACGCATAACACGCTCTGCACTCCACTTTATATTACCACTGGCATTTTTTCGTTTCTGTATAGAAAGCTCCTTTGCAATTTTCATAGAACCTAATCCTTTGTTTAGATACATATCATATATCATTCTAACTGTTTCTGCTTGTTCTTCGTTTATTATATAAGTATCTCCTACTCGATCATATCCTAAAATATTGCCATTACCATACAGCGCCCCGTTTTCTCTACTTACTTTTTGCCCGGCTTTAACTCGATCAGATGTTTTTCTACTTTCTTCCTGCGCTAATGTTGCCATCAAAGTAAGACGTAGTTCGCCATCACCGTCCATAGTCCAAATGTTATCATCTACAAAATAAACTTCTATATTATATTTGTTTTTTAATTCTCGGGTGTATATGAGTGTATCAACTGTGTTTCGTGCAAAACGACATACTTCTCTTGTTACGATTAAATCGAATTTTCCTTTTTTCGCATCATCAATCATATTAAGGAATCCAGGACGTTTTTTTGCCTGTGTACCAGTAATTCCTTCGTCAATATATCGTTCAACTAGATTCCAATTGGGATGTGATTTTAATTGGTCGTCATACCATTGTATTTGATTTTGTAAAGCTGAAAGTTGTGCTTCGTGTTCAGTAGATACTCTTCCGTAGAATACCATATTCCTAGGGCTATTTCTATCAAGAGGTGTATTATAAAATGGAAGTGTATTTATTGCTGAATTCTCCATGTGTTATCTCCTTTCAAAAATAAAGCCTATTTTATATATGATTATATATAAAATAAGCCTTATTTTCAATTGTATTTTATGTATTGTTAGTATATTTTTTCATAATATTATCATATGTTTTACTATTTATAATCCCTTTTTCATATAATATACTAATAATAATCATTGCTCCTTTCTCATTGCTGAGAATGGAATCTATATCTTTTACTTCGATATTTATCACCCTTTGTTTTTATCCGTACTTCCAACTCCACCATTTCTAGTCGTTTCTACATGGTCATCCTCTACAATTCCGTATTCCAAAAAAATCCCTTGTATAAAACCATCTCCAGATTTAATATGTAGTGGTTTATCACCTGCATTCACAATCTTTGCAAAAATATGCCCCTCATTATCACTGTAGTAATAATCGGCATCAATGATTCCGACCGTATTGGAAAGCATTTCTCTATACTTAAATCCTAACCCACTGCGAGGATAGCATTGCAATACCCAGTCTATATTCATTCCACAACGGATTCCTGTTGGAATTTTGATTGTCTTGCCTGGTTCTAATGTGAAATCAAGTGGTGAAAAGAAATCATATCCGGCAGAAAATTTTGTTGCCCTCTGTGGTAATTTGATGCGATCATATACCATCCCTGCCCACTCTTCTGATCCCATAAATTCATGCTGCCAATCTTTAACAAACTGTTCCTTTGATACTTTTTCAAATTTTGCTACTCTTTTTGCCATAATTCAATTCTCCTCGATACTATTAATAAGTCTATGATTTCCTATTTTGCTTCTATTGATATTCATAATTTCCAATATAATAATTCCCCTCTTTATCACTACGAATAGGTATAATATGGCTCCAAAACCAGATTAATTCCGCCTCATTCGCATCTTTAAGAAAGGTGTCTATGTCTTCAGAAATTCCATGTTTTTGTAATATGTCATTAGCCGTGTCATCGAATCCTTTCATCAAAGAATCTATACCATTTTTAACGGCTAACTTATAATCTACTTCCATTAAATTATCCTCCTATCTAACGCGGGTCATATACATAATGAATGGTAGTGCCAACATCGCGACAGCTTCAAGATTATTCGTATATAACCCACAAATTGCAACCGCGCCACATACAATCCATGCCATAATAATGTGTAATCTATTCATAATAAACACCCTCAATATTCTTCATAATATGTATCGGAATCCACCTCAATTTTATTCTTTTCAGCGGCATGAACTTTGCTCAAAGCTTGTTTTCTGTCTTCGAAAACAACGTCATCAAGTGTATTGAATCCTAGTAAATATGTATGTTTATCGTGTTTATCTACGCCGACATAATAGTCTTTTCCGACTGTTCTGACATGCAAATCATGGACTTCATAGATTCCACAACAGGGTACAATTCGCGCCCAGAAAAGCTTATCTCCACGGTTAATCACTTTCACAAATAAGCACTCCTTTTTTGACCAATGCATCCATTTGTCTGTTATATTCTTTTACGGATTTCTCATAAACCATGTTATTATGACGATCATCTGGATTATAAAATGGAGCGAACATATTATCATTGTGCGTGACATCTACGGACATTTCGAAATCTTCTTTGTCGATTGAAATTGAGGCTTTTACAATATCTTTATAGAGGTAAAATGACATGTCATATGTATTGGATTTTGAGTAAAATCCGGCTTTCGTATATGCTTTTTCGGACATATTTTCATTGCCAATATAAGTTTTAGGTGATAAATTTTTCATATTTTATTCGCTCCTTTTAATTACGGAGAGCTAAAGAATAACTCTCCGTTTTCATTAATTACAATCAGTCACACTTGCTCCAACCGCATGATTTGCAAACATTACAACCACCTTCAAAAATCAGCTCTTCTCCACATACAGGACATGGATTTTTAGTTTTAATGTTTTTCTTATTAGAACTGGTTTTATGTGTCATTTTTTTTGCCTGAGTAGTAATATCTTCTTCATCATTGATGTTTTTTTGCATTTCTCTGTACATGTCAATTAATGCATTAGCAACAGCGTCCGGGCAACATTTACCTCTACTTGTATCGTGTTTTGTCATGGTTCTTCCAACATATGAAGGACACGCAGTACAACTTTGGAGCTGATCAGCAATGGTGTACACATCAACTCCAGCTCGTGCGGCAAGCGAGATAAGACGTGAAACGGCAGCAAGATTTGACTGACATCCTCCTGTTGATCCTTTAGAAAGATACGTTTCAAGTAACTCCCCAGATACAGGGTCAAACATTGCAACAACATGTAAACTTCCACATCCAGACATGATTTTACGTTTTAATCCAACTACGTTATCATCTGCCGTAATGATATATCCGCGTGGCAAATCAGATTCACTGATTTTGTTATTAGAAGACTTTTCTTCTACTTTTTCTTTTTTGTCATTTGTGGTTAAAATGCCGAGTCTCTTACATCCGTCTCTAAAAATGGTGACACCTTTTAATCCATTTTCCCATGCTTCCATATATAAATTTTCAACATCGGCAATCGTTGCTGATTCTGGAAGATTTACAGTAGAACTAATTGAAGCATCAATATGTGATTGCCAAATGCCTTGCATAGAAATTCTATTATGGTAATTCAAATTTTGTGCTGTAATAAAGAATTCTGGTAATTCTGTATCATCAGAAATATTATTTTTTGTCATATACTCTTCTACAATTGGAGTATAAACCTTATAATATTCATCATGCCCTTTAAGGGATTCTGTCTTCCTTGTGTAATAATTTGCAAAAACTGGTTCAATCCCTCCGGAAACTCCAAGCATTGTAGATAAACTTCCAGTTGGTGCAATTGTTAAAAGTTGAGAATTTCGTAATCCAAAAGATTCAACGAGAGTTTTGGTTTCTCCCAATGCATTTTTACTATAAAATGCAGACTGTTCAATGCATTCTGGTTTATACATTGGATATGGGGATTCTTTTTTTGCGAGTAATGCTGATGTTTTAATTGCTTGATCTGCCATTACGTGACCAATAAGGTCACATAATTCTATAGATTCGTTACTTCCATATGTAATTCCTATTTTAATTAACATATCAGCAAGTCCAAAAATGCCTAACCCAATCTGTCTCCAATTATAAACAGATTCCCTTTGTTCTTTTAATGGATGAAGTGGTAATCCTTCGTCTAATACTTCGTTTAAAGCAATTACGGATTTATCTACACAGTCCTTGAATGATTCAAAATCAAACTGCTTATCTTCTTTAACAAATTCAGATAAGTTAATACTACCAAGTAAGCATGATCCTCCGGCTGGAAGAGGTTCTTCTGCACAAGGATTTGTTCCTGCATATTCAAAATCATCGTCACAACTGAGTAAATTCCAATTATTAATTCTATCCCAGAAAAGCATTCCTGGTTCTGCGTAGTCCCAGTTCATTTCACACATTTTATGAAACATAGAATATGCATCAATCGTTTTTGTGATTGTTTCTCCGGTTTCAAGTCTTGTAAAAGATAATTCAAATGGCTGTTTGTTTTTTACGGCTGCCATAAACTTATCAGTAATTCGAATTGAAATATTGGCTTTAGTTATACGATTAAGATCTGATTTAATTTCTATAAATTCTTCAAGGTCTGGATGTTCACATGAAATACTAAGCATTAATGCCCCACGCCTTCCGGCTTGTCCGA
>OLOZ01000629.1_pt1 | contig 29991 bp, 29 predicted proteins | sample 1673021 | NCBI WGS metagenome assembly OLOZ01 (sample SAMEA3136747, study PRJEB25190) | human gut metagenome | biome: human gut; feature: human-associated habitat; material: faeces | place: Austria | collected 2013 | reverse complement strand
TTCTTCATCCATACTCTTAAAAGACTTTTGCAGATTAGCAGTAAGCTGTGTCATCAGCACATTTATAGCCATGGAATCTGCCTGAACCATCTCAGTTTTTCCTTCTTCATTCTTTTTAACTATGAACAGCTCATCCTGTCCTCCTTCTTTTTGAAACTGCTCTGTAAGAGCTTTATTAACGGCTCTTGAAACGAGAACTTCTGCTCTCATCTTAGAAACCTCTTCCAAATTAGGCTCCACTACAGTTTTAATCCATATAAACACCCCAATACAGATGAATGCTGTAATAATCATTCCTATAGACGCGCCTTTCCAGATGCTGCGTCTTTTTTTGAATCTTTTTCTGGCCATAATCTCCTCCAATACAGAAGAATGAAATACTTAACCAAATATAAAAAAACTCCTGCTTTACATAATATGCAAAACAAGAGTTTTTGTTATCTTTTATTCTTATATAGTCATTTTATTCAGTTCATCTTTAAATTTGGAATTAGTAATTTTGATTCTCGTACCCTTCATTCCCAAAGATCTTGATTCCACTACGCCGGCGCTTTCAAGTTTTCTTAAAGCATTAACTATAACAGATCTCGTTATTCCTGATCTGTCCGCAATCTTACTTGCAACCAGCAGTCCTTCATCTCCATCAAGTTCAGCAAAAATCTGTTGAACGGCTTCGATTTCCGAATAGGAAAGAGTCCCTATAGCCATCTGTACCATTGCGATTTCTCTTTCTTCTTCTTCTCTTTCAAGAGATTTCTTTCTCTGTATCTCCATACCTACAACCGTAGCGCCATATTCTCCTATGACAAGATCTTCCTCCGAAAACGAAGGTGAATATCTGGTAAGAACCAACGTTCCCCATCTCTTGCCGCCTCCCAGAATAGGGATTATAGTGTGCAGCTTGTCCGATGTGTCATAATCATATTTGAAGATTTTAAGAGCTTCTTCGCCAGACAAATTGGCAGTAGTCTCTCTGACTCTCATCAGTTCTTCATTATATTCTTCCGGAAATACTTTTGTTCCTTTTTCCGTATCAGTCATTACAACACTGTCAGATTTGATTTTACAGCCCACGCCGATAACTTTGCCGTTTCTGTTTGTTATATAAACGTTGGCATCCATAAATTCACTCATAAGTCTGCACATTTCGTCGAATGAAAACGCTCCTGTAGGGCTTTCCTGTAGCATCCAATTCAATCTTCTTATTTTCTTTAAAATATCGCTCATTTTATTACCTCATCTGTTTAGATTTGAATTTTTTTACATATTTAATAGTATTATATATATTTTCCCTCAATAAAGCAACGATTTTTTTGATTTTTCAAAAAAGTATTGTATTTTCACACAACTAACACAAACCTGCTGTTTTTCTACAACTTTTCTTGCTTATATCGTTATCGCACCAACATAACGAAACTCCATAGCCATCTGAAAGTTCGCGGATTTCTATGGAGTTTAACCATAAACAAAATGATTACAGTATATATTTATCTATATCATCCGGATGTATCTTCTCAGCAAATTTTTCTTTTACATATTGCTGGTCTATCGTGATCTTTTCTTCATCCATGTCCGGAATATTAAAGGATATATCTTCCAGCAGTTTCTCCAATATAGTATGCAGTCTTCTTGCTCCTATATTTTCTGTCTGCTCATTCATTAAAAATGCCATGGTGGCAATCTCATCAATAGCCTCTTCTGTAAATTCTATTTCTATGCCTTCAGTCTCAAGTAATGCTTTATGTTGTTTTAGAAGTGCGTTTTCAGGAACTGTCAGTATCTTGACAAAAGTATCTTTATCAAGATTCTCAAGTTCCACTCTTATAGGAAAACGCCCCTGAAGTTCAGGTATCAAATCTGTAGGCTTCGCCGTATGAAATGCACCTGCGCCTATAAATAGTATGTGATCTGTTTTTACCGGTCCATGTTTAGTGTTTATCACACTTCCTTCAACTATAGGAAGAATGTCTCTTTGAACGCCCTCTCTGGAAACATCTGCTCCGCTTCTGTAACTGGATCCGGAGGCTATCTTATCGATCTCATCTATAAAAATTATCCCGTTCTGTTCTGCATTCTGCAATGCATCATCCGTCACCTGATCCATATCTATGAGATTTTGGGCCTCTTCCTCTCTTAAGATCTTTCTCGCATCTTTGACTTTCACTTTTTTATTTTTCATCTTTTTAGGCGCCATATCACCGAAAATATTTCCGATGGCTATGCTCATACCTTCATTTCCCATATCTAATGAGTTTGTCTTAGGAGCATCAGTTACTTGTATCTCTATATACTGCTCTTCCAGCAGCCCTTCCCTAAGCTGCTGTCTAACCTGCTCTCTTGCCAGCATATCAGGCTGTTGATCTTTTTCATCGCTTGCCTGTTTCTGCTGTTCATACTGTTCTTTCTGAGTAAGATACCCTGTATTTCCCAATATAAAATCAAATGGTCCTCTGTTTTGATTATTGGAAGCGGATTTCTTCTTGCCGGGTATTATCGCTTCTATGATTTTTTCTTCTACTATCTCATCGGCAACAGAATATTTTTCTTCCAACATGGCCTGTTTCGTAATTCTGACAGATGCTTCAACCAGATCTCTGACCATCGAATCCACATCTCGTCCCACATAGCCCACTTCAGTAAATTTAGTCGCTTCCACTTTGACAAATGGTGCATCCATGAGTTTCGCAAGCCTTCTGGCTATCTCTGTTTTACCGCATCCTGTAGGCCCCATCATCAAAATATTCTTAGGGGTTATTTCCTCCCGCATCTCTTCTGAAAGCAAGCTTCTTCTGTATCTGTTTCTCAAAGCGATGGCTACAGATTTTTTTGCTTCATCTTGCCCTATTATATATTTATCCAGTTCGCCTACTATTTCTTTAGGCGTCATCTGATAAAGTTTATTGGCCATACTTCACCTCCTATAATTTTTCTACAGAAATATGATCATTGGTGTATACACATATGGACGCCGCTATCTCCAATGATTTTCTCACAATTTCTTCCGCACCCAAATCTGTGTTGTTGTAAAGTGCATTAGCGGCTGAATATGCATAATTACCTCCCGAACCTATAGCTACAAACGGCTGATCAGGTTCAATAACTTCTCCCGTCCCGGAAAGCACCAGCATATCTTCTTTATCAGCCACTATCATCAGTGCTTCCAAATTTCTCATGGCTTTATCCGAACGCCAAAGCTGAGCCAGAGCCACCGCAGCTCTCTTTAAATTTCCTCCGTGCTCATCCAGTTTGCTCTCAAACTTTTCTGTAAGCGAAAAAGCATCAGCTACAGACCCCGCAAAGCCCGTAACTACAGTATTCTTATATATTTTTTTTACTTTTTTCGCGCCATTTTTCATAATGGCGGTTTCTCCCATTGTCACCTGTCCGTCTCCGCCTATGCAGATATCGTCAGGTCCTCTCTTTACTGCCACAATTGTTGTTGCATGAAATTGTACCATATTTACCTCCTTTTTCATAATTCATAACAGGACTCTGATGCCTTTATTCTTTGTAATCACACTCACTGTTAGAACAAGCATATTTGCTATCTTTACTTTTTTTCTCCACAAGAAGCGAGCCACATTTCGGACATTTCTTATCTACCGGCTTATTCCAAAAAACCTGAGTACACTCAGGATACCCGCTACACCCATAGAAAAGTCTTCCTCTTTTACTTTTTCTGGCAACTATATCTTTGCCGCATTCGGGACATTTGACATCGATAGATTGAACGATCGGCTTTGTATTCTTACATTCCGGATATCCTGTACATGCCGCAAATGCTCCAAAGCGTCCATGTTTGATAACCATAGGTTTGCCGCATTTTTCACAAAGCTCACCTGTCGGTTCCTCTTTGAACTCAACCTTTTCAATCTGTTCATCAGCAATCTGAAGCTCATCTTTGAGAGTATCATAAAATCCTTCAATTACAGATTTCCATCTGACACCCTTTGTTTCTATATCATCGAGATTTTCTTCCATTTGAGCTGTAAAACCTGTGTCTACTATCTCTTTGAAATATTGCTCCATCATATCAGTTACTATAAACCCAAGCTCTGTAGGAATCAATGATTTTTTTTCTTTTGAAATATATTTTCTATCTATGAGAGTCGCCACGATAGGAGCATATGTGCTGGGACGACCTATATCTTTTTCTTCAAGATCTTTAACAAGACTGGCTTCTGTAAATCTTGCCGGAGGTTGTGTGAAATTCTGCTGACCTTCCACATTTACAGCTTTTAACTCTTCCCCCTTTGACATGTCAGGAAGAAGCCTGTCCTCTTCATCATCTTTTGCAGATGAGTAAATTTTAAGAAATCCGTCAAAGAGCATTTTTGAACCGACTGCTTTAAAGTCATACTCACCGTTCTCTATGACAGCATTTACAGATTTGAATTTAGCAGGCGCCATCTGGCTGGCGACGAACCTGTTCCATATAAGGCTGTACAGCTTGAACTGATCCTTACTCAAAGAATCTTTTATGATTTCCGGCTCAAGTTCTACATAACTTGGTCTTATAGCCTCATGAGCATCCTGAACATCCTTTTTTTTATTTTTATATATATTACCTCCGTAATACTTTTCTCCCAGAGAATTTATGATAAATTCTCTGGATGCAGCCCTTGCTTCATCCGATATTCTCACCGAATCCGTTCTGATATACGATACAAGGCCTATGGTTCCTCTGCCTTTTACTTCAACACCTTCATAAAGCTGCTGTGCTATCATCATGGTCTTTTTAGTTGAAAAATTAAGTTTATTGGCAGCATCCTGCTGAAGGCTGCTGGTTGTAAACGGAGCAGCAGCTCTTCTCATCCTATCTTTTTCTTCAAGATCCTTTACTATATATTTTCCCTGTTTAAGAACTGCCAATATCTCATCGTTATGAACTTTGTTCTCAATTAAAAGCTTTTTTCCTTTAAACTCTACGAGTTTTGCTATAAAATTTTTCTCCTTTTCAAACTCAGCTGTAATAGTCCAAAATTCCTGAGGCTTAAATTTTTTTATCTCATTTTCTCTGTCACAAATTATCTTTAACGCTGCGGATTGTACACGTCCGGCGCTCAAGCCTCGTCGTATCTTTCTCCATAAAAGAGGACTTATTTGATATCCTACCAATCTGTCGAGCACCCTTCTGGCCTGCTGCGCATCTACAAGACTCAGATCTATAGGTCTCGGCTTCTTTATCGCATCCTTAATTGCTTTTTCGGTTATTTCATTAAACACAATTCTGCAAGGCGTTGCTGCATCTATTCCCAGCAAAAACGCCAAATGCCAAGATATAGCTTCTCCTTCTCTGTCCGGGTCAGTTGCAAGATAGACTTTAGATGCATTCTTGGCTTCTTTCTTTAATTCTTTTATTATATCCCCTTTACCTCTTATCGATATGTATTGGGGTTCAAAATCATTCTCTATATCTATGCCCAGCTTACTTTTAGGCAGATCACGCACATGTCCCACCGAAGCAATGACTTTATAACGTCCCCCTAAAAATTTCCCTATTGTCTTAGCCTTCGATGGTGACTCGACAATTACCAGTATTTTTTTTGCTGCAGCCATGAAGACCCCTCCTTTTTACCTAAGTTTAGCTTCTAGTATTTGATTATATGTATATTTTTATCCTTTTGCAATAAAAATTTTTCCAAGATTCGAAAAAACAAAGCCCTTCATTTCCATTACAGTTACAATTCCCGCAATGTATGAAGGTGGTTTTGACAAGATCTCACAAAGCTGATCAAGTCTTAATTCTCCATGTTTTTTCAACGCAGAATAAATACATCTCTCCGTGCTCCCCAATATTTCTTCTGTTTCTTTGTCATCTTCCGTATTTACTCCGAGCAGCTCAAAGACATCGCCGGGACTCAGCACAGGTATCGCGCCCTCTTTTATCAATTTATTGCTTCCCATATTATATTGACTGTCCACATTCCCCGGGACAGCACAAACATCACGTCCCTGATCCGCAGAACACTCTGCTGTAATAAGAGCTCCGCTGCTGTTTCCTGCCTGAACCACTATCGTCACCTCACAAAGACCGCTTATTATTCTGTTCCTCTGTGGAAAAAAGTATCTCTGCGGAACTGTATCCGGAGAATATTCAGATATCACAAGACCTTTTTCTTCTATATCATTCTTCAATTCAAGATTTGATTTGGGATAGCATACATTTATGCCACAGCCCAAGACTGCTATTGTCTTTCCTCCAACATCAAGCGCTCCCCTATGAGCGCAAGTATCTATACCTTTTGCCATACCACTTACGACAGCAAGTCCGGCTCTTGACAGCTGCCCGGAAAATTTGACAGCTGTACTCCTTCCATATACGGTAGTATTCCTGGAACCCACCACTGCTACACACCTCTTTTTCAACAGAGAAATATCTCCTCTGCAAAAAAGCTCTTTAGGATAATCGCATATTTCTTTCAAAAGCTGAGGATATTGATGCATACCCGGCGTTATTCTTTCTATATTTTTTATACTTCTTTTCATATTCCAACCTCCCTAATATTTCAAAACCTTCGGATACCCTGATTTCTTACGGAAGATATTCTGTACATCAATGCTTCGGCCACATGTTCTTCTCTTATTTCTCTGTCCTGCTGAAGATCTGCTATGGTTCTGGATATTTTCAAAAGTTTGCCGTAAGCTCTCATAGATATCCCCATTTTCTCATAGGCTTCCGACATCAATTTCAAACCATTTGTGTCAGGCATACAAAATTGTTTTATACCTCGCTCATCCAGACTCCCGTTATTTTCATACACTGTATTTCGATACCTTTCACGCTGCAAAGCCACCGCATCATTTACTTTTTTTCTCATTTGATTTGATGACATCACACGTACTGCCCTTCCTGCGTTTATTATCTCACTTCCTTCAACAGGACTCATTTTTATATGCATATCTATCCTATCGGAAAAAGGTCCGTAAAGTTTTTTCATATAATTATCAAGCTGTCTGTCTGTGCATGTACAAACTTTTTTCTCATCCCATAAATTGCCGCATCTGCATGGATTGGCGGCAGCTACTATCATTACTTTTGAGGGAAATATCACCTCATCAGATTGACGCTTTATCCTTATAAAGCCATCTTCTACGGGCTGCCTCATGGTATCTATAACACTGCTTTCAAATTCTCCTAATTCGTCCAAAAAAAGCACTCCTCTGTGAGCCAGAGATAATTCTCCCGGCCGAGGCTTCTTTCCTCCACCTATCAATGCCGCTTTTGAAGTCGTATGATGTGGATCTCTGAAGGGCCTCTCACTTACTATGGCCTGACCTTGTTTCAGAAGCCCTGCAACACTGTATATCCCTGTGATCTCAAGTTTTTCTTCATATGTGAGTTCCGGCATTATCGTAGGTATACGTTTAGCTATCATAGTTTTCCCACACCCAGGGCTTCCTATCATCAATATTCCATGATTTCCGGCAGCTCCGATAGTCACCGCCCTTTTGGCAGTTTCCTGCCCTATAACCTGAGAAAAATCTCTGTTCTCATTTTTATTTCCGGATATTTCATTACATCTATATACCTTTATTTTCTCTATTCCGAAAATATGATCTGTAACCTGACACAGATCTGTAACAGGAAATACATTTATATCTTTTAAAACCGATGCCTCTTGAGCATTTTTGAGCGGAAGAATTATATTTTTAATTCCTGCTTTTCTCACACTCAAAGCAAGTGGTAAGATCCCGTTTACAGGATTTATTTTTCCATCCAGTGATACCTCCCCCATCAGAGCGGTATCACGTATATCAATACCTCCATGCTGCAAAGATATTATTGCCACAGCGATGGGCAAATCAAAATGACTTCCTTCCTTTCTTTTTCCTGCAGGCGACAGATTAACCGTCACTCTTTCATTAGGAAAACTATATCCTGAATTTATTATAGCCGGTTTGATACGTTTACAGGCCTCCTTTATTGTAACGTCAGCAAGGCCTACTACCGTCAATAGAGGAAGACCTCTGTGTATATCAGCTTCTACAGTTACCACACAGCCATCTATCCCTTTGAGCGTTGCTGTCCTTATCTTGGAAAGCATCCCTTCTCACCCCTTTATTTTCATCAGAACACATTCTTCATATGTTCTACTACGATTTCCATAATATCAAAATTTATTTTTCTGTAAAAAATTCTTCCGTTGTTTTTCTCCTTTAAATAAGAAATAGCAGCATTTCTTATATGCTTCTTTTTTATCTGATTTACAGCTTCACATGGTCTTCCATATCTGTAATTTCTTCTTGTTTTAACCTCTATGAAACTTATTTCTAAATCTCTTTCAGCTACAATATCTATTTCTCCCGAAGTACATCTGTAATTACGATCTAGGATTTTATATCCTCCCGATTCCAAAATTTTTGCCGCAGCTTCCTCCCCTGCCCGTCCAAGTTCCAGATTGTTCATAGGCTCCTCCTTTTTCCATATTTTTACATATATGATAGTATGCCATTTGTTTTGTGTCAACACATTTTTTACAAATTTATCCATATATTTTTATCCTATATAATAAAAAATGCTGATATTAAAAGACATTTATTATGTTTAAGGACAAGTTTTGTATTTATTATGAATATTATCTGTGCAACAAAAAAAGGATCTGTCTACGGATCCTTTTCATAAGTAATTCTTCTTTAACAGCGATGTTTATTCTTTCAGCACGAATTTTTCTACAGCATCTGCCACTCCGTCCATATGATTTGTCGGAGCTATATACTTTGCCACGGCTTTAACTTCATCTTTGGCATTTCCCACAGCCACCGGAAGCCCTGAAGCTTTCAGCATCGCTATATCATTAGGGCTGTCTCCTACAGCCATCATTTCCTTCTGATCTATTCCCATCATCCTGCACATATGTTTCAAAGCTTCTGCTTTACTGGTAGTGGCACCCCCTATCTCAAGATTATGATTAAAAGAACTGGTTATAGTAGCCTGCGGAATAGTCATCAGCTTTTCTCTCATCGCCGGCTTTTCTGACGTATCCTCAAAATTTACATTTATATTCTCTATAGAATTCTTATGTTCCAAAATAAAACTATATATATCTTCAACCGGATTTCTGGTGTTCAGAATATAACTGACGCTGCGGAAACTCTTCCCCGATTTTTTCACTTTTTCATAATACTCTTTTTCTATATAGGCCACTCCATCTATAAAACATTCTATAACATAGTGATACTCCTGCAGAAGTCTGACAGCGCTTTCTGCAGCCAGCGATGACATGCAGTTCTCATAAATAGATTTTTCTTCGATGAGATCCGTTATCCTCGCTCCATTAGATGTAAGCGCGTATCTTATAGCCGATATCTCAAAAACATCTTTTGGAAGGGCGGAACGAGGACGCCCTGTAGCCACCACTATATTCACACCTTTTCTCGCTGCTCTGTTCAAAGCCTCCCTGTTTCGCCTGCTTATTATCCCGTCATCATTGAGCGTTGTTCCATCCATATCAAGAGCTATCAGTTTTACAGCCATTTAATTACCTCTCATTCACTATATCAATGAATTCTCTGTTTATCTTCCTTACTGTTTTCATAGTACAGCCATCCCCGTGTCCCGGATATATCATAATATCGTTTCCCCATGTATCAACAATATCATGTATGCTCTTTCGCATATCCCACTCTCAAGATCTGTCCTGCCAAGATCTACATTAAAAACAGTGTCCCCTGTAAAAGCCAGCTTACTCCTTTCACTGAAAAAACATACACTGCCTTTCGTATGTCCTGGAGTATTTATCACTCTGATGGCTTCCCCATCAAGGTATATGATATCACCATCTTCCAGATATACGTCCACATCCTTTTTATATAGGTCACAATCATATCGATGCATATATACTGGACAATCAAAAAAATCTTTGAGTTTCTGTACCGCCCCTACATGATCATAATGATAATGCGTCAGAAGTATTCCCTTTAAATAAAGAGAATGTTCTTTTATGAAGTCCTTAAATACATTTGGACCATATCCAGGGTCTATTACATAGCAATCCGCTCCGTCTTGCTGATATATCACATATCCATTGCTCTCCAGCATCCCACATATAAACCTCTTTATCTTCATTTTTCCCTTCACCTCGTTCCGATATTTTCTATAATATTTTAATGCATTTGCAGGCTTCTTGCAATTAGATGTTGAAATCCGCATAAGAAGTGGTAAAATTATTATGTTTGATTATATATGGATAGATACAGAGGAGAAGTTATGAAAATAGTAATAGTCGGCGCCGGCAAGCTTGGAATGAGTGTAGCAAAAGCATTGCTCGGCGGCGATCATTCGGTCACCATCGTAGATACTGATGAGAATCTCTTACAGAAAATCAGTTCTCAAATAGATGTCATGACCATAAACGGAAACGCCAAGGAAATAAAAATATTAAAACAACTGGATATTGATTCATACGATTTCCTCATTACAACTACAGGCAACGATGAAGCAAATATAGTAATAGCTTCATTCGCAAAACGTCTGGGCTGCAGCAAAGTAGTAGCAAGAATAAGAGACCCCGAACACATGCAGCAGATTAATTTTATCAAAGAATCCATGGGAATAGATCATATTGTTAACCCTGATCAAGGTATAACGGTTGAGATCTATAAATACCTTGCAGAAAAATATACTCTCAGTAACGGTATATTCTCATCCGGGAAAGTTTCTCTCGTAGAATTTTCCGTAGACAGATACCCTCGGCTGATTGGAAAATCCATGAGAGAGATACCTAAAATACTACCCAATATGCTTGTAGTCGCTATATCGAAAAACGGCAAAGTCATTATACCTCATGGAGATGAGGTCATAGAAGACGAAGATTTCGTTTATGTTATAGGAGAAAAAGCTCCCATACTGTCTCTCAATGCCAAAGTACATGAAAGAGGTAAATATACTGATCTGCAAAAAGTTATGATAATAGGAGGAGGGAAAACAGGCTTTTATCTCGCTGAGATGCTGTCCGAATTCGGAGCTGCTGTAAAAATCATAGAGATGAACAAAAAACGATGTCATTATCTTTCAACTCACCTTGAAGATGTTATGATACTTCACGGAGATGCTACAGACCTTACCCTCCTTGAAGAGGAAAATCTGGATATGATGGATGCAGTAGTAACTGTTACGGGATTCGACGAAGATAATCTTCTTCTCGCCTTGACAGCAAAGCAACATGGTATTGAAGACGTTATTGCCAAGGTCAGCAGGACAAGCTACGCCGAGATAATTTCCCGCATGGGCATAGACATGGCTCTCAATCCTCTTGACATAACTACCAGTAATATACTCCACTTTGTTCTCGGTTCACAAAAGATACTGTCCTCTCATCTCATCGAAGGTCAGGCCGAACTTATGGAAATCATCGCTACTCCCCATATGAGTATACTCGATACCCCTATCTGCGAGCTTGAACTTCATGAAGGTATCATAATAGCTGCCATACACAGAGGCAGTGACGTTATAATCCCCAATGGTGATACTGAAATCCACGAAGATGACAGGATTATTCTTCTCAGCCTTTTGAGAGACAGAGCTATCACAGAAACACTCCTGAAAGATACAGGAAAGCTGGGATTTCTCAAAAGGTAAACAGGTGAATTTATGAATCTAAGTCTCAGTTCAATACTAAGAATAATCGGCATCGTACTGGCTGTAGTCGGCCTTTCGATGCTTCCGTCAGTTATTGTTTCCTTTATATATGATGATTCATCCATATATATACCATTCCTTCTCATAATGCTGATAGCAAGTCTTATTGGTATGCTTCTCATGAAACTGTGTCAAAAACAAACTCAGCAGCTCAAAGTCAGAGATGGATTTTTAATAGTCACATTATGCTGGTTCATATCTGCCATATTAGGTTCTATCCCTTTTATTGCAACAGACAGTATCCCACATTTTGCCGATGCCTTTTTTGAATCATGTTCAGGTTTTTCCACTACCGGTTCAACAGTTCTGGCAAAACCGGAATTGCTTCCTAAAGGTATATTGTTCTGGAGATCCTTTACTCACTGGATAGGCGGTATGGGAATACTAATCTTTGCAATAGCGCTTATGCCGTCTCTGGGAATAAGCGGCCAGAACATCGCAGTTTCCGAGGCGCCCGGGCCTTCTTTGGATAAAGTTACGCCAAAAATGTCTGATACTGCCAAAACACTTTATACTATTTATCTTTTTTTTACAGTCTTGGAAACAATACTTCTCATGTTTGGAGGAATGAGCTTATACGATGCTCTGATAAATTCTTTCGGATCTGTCGGCACAGGCGGTCTGTCTAATTACTCCGACAGCGTCGGTCACTTCGACAGTACATACATACGTATGGTTATCACAGTTTTTATGTTTTTATGCGGAGTGAATTTCAACCTGTATTATCATTCCATCAAGCAAGGTATAAAAGCTTTTACAAGAGATTCCGAATTTAAACTATATTTACTTATATTTGTATTTTCTTCTGTATTTATCTTTATCTGTCTGCTGGCAAGCGGCCAATATGATTCTGTAAAGCTTGCCTTCAGCGATTCTGTATTCCAAGTATCTTCCATACTTACAACAACAGGATTCATCACAGCAGATTACGAAACATGGCCTATAGTATGCCAGATGATCCTTCTTCTGCTTATGTTTATCGGCGGCTGTTCATCATCTACCGGAGGCGGTATCAAGGTTATAAGAATACTTGTAGTATTGAAACTGATAAAAAGAGGTATATCCACAAGACTTCACCCTAATATTGTCGAATCGATAAAACTTAACGGTAAAAATATGCCGAGTGATACTGTATCGGCAATCGTAAATCACTTATTTTTGTATATTGTAATGATATTTGCCGGGGCCTTTGTCATTTCACTGGAAAATGCTGATATGATGACTTGTTTCTCATCTGTCATAACCTGTATAGGAAATACAGGTCCGGGATTCAGTATGGTGGGGCCTGTTCAGAACTTCGGGGTTCTGTCCCCTCTTTCAAAATATTTACTTTCGATATATATGCTGGCAGGAAGACTGGAACTTTATACTCTGTTTATCATTCTGACTCCAAGATTCTGGAACCCCGACCGTTAGGAGATTTTTAAAATGTATACCCCAAATCTGAATTATAAAGCTATAGTGAAAATCTTAGGGATAATAATTCTTATTCTCGGTATATCTATGGTGATACCATGGATATATTCCGAGCAGACAGGAGATATAAGCGCATCACATGCATTTAGAATATGTTCTCCCTGCTCAATAATATTCGGTACTCTGACAGCAGTTCTAATAAAATCCCATAAAATCAAATTCAGAGCCCGTGAAGGATATATAGTCGTTGCTGCATGCTGGATACTTGCTTCTCTGATAGGCGCTTTCCCCTACTATCTCTCAGGTTTTACAGATAATTATGTAGATGCATTCTTTGAAGCTACATCAGGTTTTACTACAACAGGATGCACGGCTGTTTCCGGAAAGCTTCTCTCCGGAGGAATGCTTTTATGGAAAGCCATCTCCAACTGGGTTGGCGGTATGGGGATACTCCTGTTTGTCATTTCTATTCTTCCTGCATTAGGAATAAACGGCCAGATAATAGCGAAAGCCGAAACCCCCGGACCTGTTCTGAGAAAAATGACAGTACGCATGAGTGACTCGGCAAAGATACTATATATAACCTATATTTCACTTACCCTGATCGAAATAACGCTCTTAATGCTATCCGGAAAAATGCCTTTTTTTGATGCAGTCATAAATTCCATGGGCAGCATCAGCACAGGAGGTGTTATGGTTCACCCTACAGGTATTGCTTATTACAGCAGCCTTTATGTAGAGATAGTCATTTCCTCATTTTGTGTGTTATCATCCCTAAACTTTGTACTTTATCACTATCTTATAACCGGTAAATTTTCCTTTTTCTTTAAGGATATTGAGCTGCGAGCATTCATGATTATAATGGCTGTATCTACTGTTCTTTGTACATTGAGCCTCATGTATGTCAACGGAAGCAGTCCCGGATCTGCTCTGCGTGATTCCTTTTTTCAGGTAGTCAGTATGGGCACTACTGCAGGATATACTCGCTCTCCTTATATGACATGGCCTTCAATGTGTCAACTTGTACTTATGATACTGATGTTCATCGGAGGCTGTGCTTCGTCCACTTCAGGCTCCATAAAAGTTGTAAGAGTAATCATTATGCTTAAACTCATCTGGAGAGGATGTATAAAAAGAATACATCCCCGATCTGTAGTAGCTGTCAAAATAGGAAAACGTCCTGTTTCAGCCCCTGTGGTGTCTTCCATATCAGCTTTTATCTGCACATATATGGTTATATTTCTGGTTTCATCATTTATACTTTCATTTCAGGGTCTGGATCTGGAATCCACTATCACTTCTGCCCTTGCGATGCTTTCCAATACAGGATCTGCTTTTGGCGAAACAGCCTCTTTAGGAAATTTTTCTGCATTCCATCCGGTTCTCAAAGTGTATCTCAGCGGATTGATGATCATAGGAAGACTGGAACTCTTTACAATAATAATACTTTTCAGCAAAACTTTCTGGGGACGTGACCGATAATACCATCTTTACTCATGTGATAATTCTTTTACATTGTGGCAATCCTATCTATATAGATATATAGGAGGGCAGTAAAATGAAAGTCAAAGATCTTATGAGTACCAACATTACATGTGTAAGTGAAAATACGCCAATATCACAGATCGCTTCCCATATGAGAAAAGATAATGTGGGAAGTCTTCCCGTATGTGATGACGCAGGCCATCTTAAAGGTATAGTAACAGACAGAGATCTGGTTCTTAGAGTTCTCGCTGAAAAACAGATAGACGGTATGACCTCGCGAGATATAATGACAAATGATCCCGTTACTGTTTCACCGGATATGAGTATCCACGATGCAGCGCTTCTTTTTTCTTCACACCAAATAAGAAGGCTTCCTGTTGTGGAAGCCTCTAAAATAGTGGGAATTCTGTCTCTTGGTGACATAGCTTCAAAGCCGGTCTTTATAGATGAAGCAGGAGATGCACTTTCTGCTATAAGTATTACAGGCGGTCTGCAATCAAAAAATTAATTTCTCGCTTGTCAAGATCAACATAATCTACAATAATGGAAATTTCATCGCCTAATTTGTAGGCTCTATTGGTACGTCTTCCTATGAGGGCGTATTTTTCTTTGTGGTAATCATAATAATCATCTTTGAGTTCATCTATTCTCACAAGTCCCTCAACAGTATTCTCAAGCTGCACATATATTCCGAAATTAGTTACACCGCTTATTATTCCGTCAAAGAACTCTCCCACATGATAACTTATATATTCCGCTTTTTTTAGTTTTTCGACCTCTCTTTCGGCATCAACTGCCTTTCTCTCCATAAGAGAGGACTGTTCTGACGCATACTCAGCCTTTTTTCTGTAATGCCTTGCTGTTTTAGATGTAATTCCTTCTTTCAGGTATCTCTTTATTATTCTGTGTATTATAAGATCAGGATAACGCCTTATAGGTGAAGTAAAATGACAATAATATTTTAAAGCCAGACCGAAATGGCCCTGACACTCAGTACTGTAATACGCTTTCTGCATAGCTCTAAGAGCAACAGAATTAACAACTCGTTCATTTACTTTACCTTTTACACCGTCCAATACAGAACTTATTGCTTTAGGATACATACCTCCTGCATTCCCTCTCAAAACAATGCCAAACCCTCTTAAAAAAATCTTAAGCTGTTCAATTTTATCTGCCTCGGGTTTTTCATGAACTCTATATACAAAAGGCGTTTCCAACCAAAAAAAATGTTCAGCGACAGTTTCATTTGCCAGAAGCATAAACTCCTCTATCATTTTATTCGCGCTTCTTCGCTCCGCGATACCCACATTTACAGGAATACCGCTCTCATCAAGCGTTATATAAGCCTCATCTAAATCAAAATCAAGGCTTCCTCTGTCATGTCTTATTTTAGAAAGCCTTACCGCAAGATTCTGCATCATAAACAATTCATCTTTTATATGAACATATCTTTCGCTCACCTTACTGTCGTTTTTCTCTATAAGATCTGACACATCATCATATATGAGTCTTTCTATTGAATTTATAATACTTTCATATATCTCATGCCTTACAAGCGTTCCTGCAGGAGTAATTTCCATATCTACAGATAAAGTCAATCTGTCTTCATGAGGATTCAAACTGCATATGCCATTAGAGAGTTCTTTAGGCAGCATAGGAATAACCTGATCCAAAAGATACACGCTTGTTCCGCGCTTCAAGGCTTCTTTATCAAGAGGTCCGTCTTCCTTCACATAATGCGCAACATCTGCAATATGCACTCCTAAAAGATAATTCCCGTTATCGAGAAGCTCTATAGATACAGCATCATCAAAATCCTTGGAATCTTCTCCGTCTATGGTAAATATCTTTTTACTGCGAAGATCCCTTCTGTTCTTCAACTCATCAAAAGTTATGCCTTTACGTTTTACCGCCTTAGCCTCTGCATTCACCTTACTGGGAAACGTCTCTCTCATATCATAACTTCTTGCAAGAGCCTTAATATCTCCGCCCGGCTGCCCGGCTCTGCTAATTATTTCTGTTATTTTTCCTTCTGCATTATTATGTTTATCAGGATATTTGGTTATCTGAGCAACTACTTTATCTCCTTTTTTTGCTCCTGAAAAATCTTTTTTTCTTATAAAAATATCTTCCCTGTATTTCTTACTGTCAGGGACGACAAAACCAAACTTTTTACTCTTTTCAAAAGTTCCCACAACTTCAGATGTTTTTCTGTTAAGAATTTTAGTTATTATTCCCTCAGGAGATTCTCTCCACAGATACTCCGGAATAAGATCTACTTCTACTTCATCATCATTCATGGCACCGTTCATAGAATCTGCGGCTATAAATATATCGCTGTCAAATCCGCCACATTTGACAAATCCGAATCCTCTTCTATGTTTGCTCAGTACTCCCGATAACCTCTTTTTTTTCTTACGTTTTCCCATCAGATGTTCCTCTCATATGTATTAATCTCATTTTACAGCATAAAAGGTGGCAATGCCACCTTTTATGCTGTAAACTTTTACTTGTTATTTGTTTCCTTGGTAGCATCTGTTCTGTCATTGCCGTCGATACCGTCTTTGACATCATTAACTCCGTCTTCAACATCATCGATAGCATCTCTTGCGCCATCTGCCATATCATCAGTTAAGGAATCATCGTCTTTAGATTTATTGTCGTCGTTTCTGTCGACATTCTTCTCCGTTACGGTTCCGTCGCTGGCGTCAGTGTTTCCGTTATTGTCATCACTTCCGCATCCGGCAAAAGCCAAGAGTGACACACAAAGAATTGCTGCCAGAAAAAGTCTTGTCTTTTTCATCACTTTTCTCCTCTCTTGTTTTCCCTTTTATTATCTGCTTTTTATAAAAAAAATATCGCACCAGATAGCTTCCAAGTTTTTGAAAAGTAAAATTAGTCTAATTAGTTTTTATATAATTCATCCACACTTATATGAAAAAAATCCGCAAAACTTTTCAATTCTATATCAGTAATGAATCTCTGGCCTGACTCTATCCTCTGAATAGCATTTTTATCCAGATCTATTCCCAGAAGCTGCATTTTATCAGCAAGCGCTCTCTGAGACATATTAGATCCACGTACAGTCCTCAATACACGTATCTTCTCACCACATATATTATTCCTGTTTCCATTTTTATTTTTGTACATTCTGTGACTCCCCACATTGACATTCAGTGCTTGTCATTAATGCAATAATATGATAGAATATCAATTAATTTGACATCTACTAAATGTCATTTATGTACTATAAACTTTTATTTTAAGTAAGGGTGCCACTGTGGAACAAAAAAACAAAACTGAAATTCACTATCAAATAATATTTAAAGCAACAGTATCTCTAATATTAATAGTATTTATTATTTATATAATCTATTGTTTATATACAGGAAGCTCCAAATATAAAATTACGGGAACATGGGTCGCAGTAAGTGAAAATACTGAAAAAGACCTATTCCCCGACCATATATCATTTTTAAGAAACAACAAAATCTATCTATCAGAAAAAGTCGGAACATATGATATAAAAGGAAATAAACTCACCACAATAAATTCCGATTGCAAATCCGTCTATAATTATGCTCTCTCAAATGACGGCCGTTTCCTTATTCTTCTTATAAAAGAAAATACAGTTGAAGAAAACAACATCTGCCTCTACATGAACATGGATAATATGTAAAAAATGCTTTGTTTTTTCAATGTATCAAGATAAAAATCTTTTAGCACAGTATTTTCTGTAAATCAAAAGGCCCGGAAAAATTTCCGGGCCTTTTGATTTGAAAGTTATTTTTCTTCTGTTTAGAACAGCATATTGATAAGTCCGCCGATCTGTACGAATACAGGTGCGAATACCAATGCCACGATAGTCATAAGTTTGATAAGAATGTTTATTGAAGGACCTGAGGTATCCTTGAACGGATCTCCTACAGTATCTCCTACAACTGCAGCCTTATGCGGATCTGAACCTTTTCCGCCATAATGGCCTTCTTCTATATACTTCTTAGCATTGTCCCAAGCTCCGCCGGCATTAGCCATCATAAGAGCCATCAGAACACCTGATGATAAAGCTCCTCCGAGCATACCGCCCAGAGATGCAGGTCCCAACACGATTCCGATAACTAATGGAGCAAGCACTGCCATAAGTCCGGGAACAATCATTTCCTTAAGAGCCGCTCTTGTCGAAATATCAACGCAATGAGCATAATCAGGCTTTGAGGTTCCTTCAAGAATTCCCTTGTCAGCCTTAAACTGTCTTCTGACTTCTTCAATCATCTGATTAGCTGCTTTACCCACAGAATTCATAGTGAACGCCGAGAACAGGAATGGAAGCATAGCTCCGATAAACAGTCCGATTACCACTACAGGGTCAAGTAAATCAACAGCCTCAAGATCTGTCACTGCAGCATATGATGCAAACAGCGCCAGAGCAGTAAGAGCAGCTGATCCGATAGCGAATCCTTTACCTATAGCTGCAGTAGTATTGCCTACAGAGTCAAGCTTGTCCGTTATTTCTCTCACATTGTCAGGAAGCTCAGACATCTCAGCTATACCGCCGGCATTATCTGAAACCGGACCATAAGCATCAACCGCTACAGTCATTCCTGTTGTTGAAAGCATGCCTACCGCCGAAAGAGCGATTCCGTACATTCCCGCAGTATAGTACGCAACAAATATTCCTATTGCTATACAGATTATAGGCCATAACGTTGACATCATACCAACGCCAAGACCGCTTATTATAGTAGTTGCCGAACCCGTCTGTGACTGATCTGCAATTTTTTTAACTGATTTATAATCTGCAGAAGTATATATCTCAGTAATCTTACCAATAGCTATACCCACTACCAGACCTGCGATAATAGCAATAGCATAGTTAAAGCTTCCCAGCATTACCTTTGAAAGGATCACTGTAGCTATAATAACTATTATACCTGCCAGATATGTACCCATGTTGAGAGCGCTTGCAGGGTTTGATCCCTCCTTGCCTCTTACGATAAATATTCCTATAACCGACGCAAGAATTCCTATGCCTGACAGAATCAGCGGGAACAGCGCCGCCATGCTTTCATCAAACAGACCGCCTGAATTTACAGCTGCAACTGATGCCAAAGTAACTGCTGAAATAATAGAACCAACATATGATTCAAATAAGTCCGAACCCATTCCGGCAACGTCACCTACGTTATCCCCTACATTATCGGCAATAACAGCAGGGTTTCTCGGATCGTCTTCAGGTATGCCTGCTTCAACCTTACCTACAAGGTCAGCTCCTACGTCTGCGGCCTTGGTATAGATACCGCCTCCGACTCTTCCGAATAGAGCCATCGATGATGCTCCGAAACCAAATCCTGTTACACATTCTACCACTGTTGCCAGATCAAGAACGCATAAAACGACTCCAAGTCCTAAAAGTCCGAGCCCTGATACAGCCAATCCCATTACGGCACCTGATCTGAATGCGATCTTAAGCGCCTTATTCATTCCGGACTCCATAGCTGCATTGGCAGTTCTCACATTACCGAGAGTAGCCACCTTCATTCCGAAATACCCTGCCAGAACTGACAGTAAAGCACCTACAACATAAAGAACTGCTGTCGTAACACTCTGCAGACCAAACCCGATGAGCAGAGCAAGCACAATGATTACGATAGCCATAATCTTGTACTCTCTTGAAAGAAACGCCATGGCACCTTCTCTTATGTAACCGGCGATCTCTTTCATTCTGTCGTTACCTTCGTCTGCCTTCTTTATCCATGAGGCTAATCCTACGGCAACAACTAGTCCAATAATTGCCGCAGCAACGGCAAGAATTGCAAAGATTTCCATTTTAATGATACCTCCCCCTCGTACCCGTACACTATAAGAGGCGTCAATGACACCTCTTAACTAACATGCTGAGCACGAACTATTAAAGCATTTAATAATAAAAAACAACTTTATACAAAGGTTCCAAAACGGCGAGCGCTACTCGATCGCCACAAGAACCAATGATAACACGATAAATAATACTGCTGCAACTGCTGCTATTTTACTTAATATAGCATCATAGCCCTGACTCTTTCTCTTTCCGAAAAGCTGTTCGGCTCCTCCGGCGATAGATCCGGAAAGTCCGTCGCTGTTGCTGGATTGCAGTAAAATACTTATGATCAGTATTACACTAACAAGTGCAAGCACTATTTTAAGAGCTATTCCCATGTTCAATCCTCCTCATATTCTAACTTTTTAAGTTTATCACAGGGCCATTCAAAAATCAATGACTTTGCTTGTTCCACAGTCTATTTTTTCCTTATATTATAAAAAGCATTTCTGCCTGCATACTGTCCTGCAGAATCAAGCAGCTCTTCTATTCTGAGAAGCTGATTATACTTGGCGATCCTGTCTGTTCTCGACAGCGAACCGGTCTTTATCTGTCCGGCGTTAAGACCCACAACGATATCCGCTATAGTAGTATCCTCAGTCTCTCCGCTTCTATGGGATACTACTGCTGTATAGCCCGCCTTTTTGGCCATCTCGATAGCATCAAATGTTTCTGTAAGAGTTCCGATTTGATTTACTTTTATGAGAATAGAGTTGGCAATTCCTTTGTCGATACCCTCTGAAAGTCTTTCTGTATTCGTAACAAACAAATCATCACCTACCAACTGAATTCTGCCGCCAAGCTTTTCTGTAAGATGCGCCCATCCTTTCCAGTCGTCTTCAGCAAGACCATCCTCAATAGAAATAACCGGATACTTATCGCAGAGCATTTCATAATATGAAACCATTTCTTCGGCGGTCCTGCTCACACCCTCGCCGGTAAGATTGTAAATATCCTTTTCAGCATCATAAAACTCACTGGCAGCAACATCAAGAGCGATTTTCACATCATCTCCCGGTTTGTATCCCGCTTTTTCTATTGCTTCTATAATAACCTGTATTGCTTCTTCATTTGTAGAAAGATTAGGCGCGAAGCCGCCTTCATCTCCCACTGCAGTATTCATGCCCTTTGCCTTAAGTACGCTTTTAAGATTATGAAAAACCTCAGCGCCCATTCTCAAAGCTTCTCTGAAGCTTGAGGCACCTACAGGCATTATCATAAATTCCTGTATATCCACCGTATTATCTGCATGGGAACCACCATTTAATATATTCATCATAGGTGTAGGCAGTACTTTTCCGTTTACGCCGCCCAAATATTGAAACAGAGGAAGTCCCAGAGATTCCGCGGCAGCTCTGGCTACAGCCATGGAAACGCCTAAAATAGCATTTGCACCCAGCTTACCCTTGTTAGGAGTTCCATCAAGCGCTATCAGCATTTTATCAAGACCCACCTGGTCAAAAGCGTCCCATCCCAGAATCTGGTCTGCAATAATATCATTTACATTATCAACTGCTTTGAGAGTTCCTTTACCTAAATATCTGGCTTTGTCTCCGTCTCTGAGTTCTACCGCTTCATGGATTCCCGTTGATGCTCCCGACGGTACGATAGCTCGCCCTATGGATCCGTCTTCAAGCATTACTTCAACTTCAACCGTAGGATTTCCTCTTGAATCAAGGACTTCTCTTGCAATTACGTCTTCAATATAAGCCATAACAATTTACCTCCTTAAGTTTTGATATATTCAACTGAAAAATTTTCATATGATCCGTCTTGCGGACACAATAGTTTCATACAGATCAGAAATCTATGATTTCCATAAAATCTTTGGCTTTCAGGCTTGCTCCTCCTACCAAAGCTCCGTCTATTTCAGCCATATTCATTATTTCTGCAGCATTGGCAGGCTTCACGCTGCCTCCGTACTGGATTATCACCTGATCAGCGGTATCTTCTCCGTAAAGATCTATAAGCGTATTTCTTATAAATTCACACATTTGCCCGGCCTGCTCTCCTGTGGCTGTTCTCCCCGTACCTATAGCCCATATAGGTTCATAAGCTATGACGATACGCACTGCTGCCTCGGCATCTATATCCGCAAGCCCCTGCTCCAGCTGCGATCTGACTCTGTCAAAAGCCTTTCCTGCATCCCTTTCTTCCAGACTTTCTCCTACACACATGATAGGTCTTATTGAACTGTCAAGAAGTCTTTTCATTTTCAGGTTTACAGTTCCATCTGTCTCTGCAAAATACTGTCTTCTTTCCGAATGCCCTACTATACAGAAATCAACTCCGATCTCTTCCAGCATAGAGACAGATATTTCCCCTGTATAAGCGCCTTCATCTGCAAAATGTACATTCTGTGCGCCTATTTTTATATCTGTTCCTTTAAAAATCTCCGCTAAAGCTTCAAGATCCGTAAACGGAGCACATATAGCCGCCTGTATATCTGTACCCTTATAAAGAGACTTAAATTCTTCGGCGAATTTTACAGCGTCTGCTTTTGTCTTAAACATTTTCCAGTTGCCTGCTATGAACGGTATTCTCATTACTTTTCCTCCAAACACGATATTCCCGGCAGTTCTTTTCCTTCAAGAAATTCCAGAGAAGCTCCCCCTCCGGTTGAAATGTGAGTCATTTTATCAGCATATCCAAACTGCTCCACAGCCGCAGCCGAATCTCCGCCTCCTATTATAGTGACAGCTTCGCTTTTGGCGAGAGCCTCTGCTATTGCCTTCGTTCCTTCAGCAAAATTAGGCATTTCAAATACTCCTGCAGGTCCGTTCCAGACAACCGTTTTAGCTGTGGAAATAACTTTCTTATACATATCAATTGTCTTCGGTCCTATGTCCATACCCATCATATCAGCAGGAATCTTATCTCTATCAAACACGCCTTTTTCGCTGCTATTATCAAATTCCTTTGCACATACGGTATCTACAGGAAGCATAAGCTGTACTCCTACGGCCTTCGCCTTCTCCATAAGCTCTTTGGCAAGCTCTATGCTTTCCTCATCCAGAATTGAAGTTCCTATTTCGTATCCCATAGCTTTAAAGAATGTATAGCTCATTCCTCCCACTACTATGAGAGAATCCACTTTTTTAAGAAGATTTTCTATAACGGGAATCTTGTCTCCGACCTTGGCGCCGCCCATTATGGCAACGAAAGGTCTTTCCGGGTTCTCAAGAGCATCTCCCAAGAATTTTACTTCTTTCTCTATAAGAAATCCTGATACACTCGGCATATATTCAGCAAGACCTGCTGTAGAACAATGTGCTCTGTGGGCAGTTCCGAAAGCATCGTTTACAAATATCTCTCCAAGCTGAGCAAGCTGACCTGTAAACGGTTCCTCGTTCTTTGTCTCTTCTTTTCGGTATCTTACATTTTCCAGAAGCATTACCTGTCCCGGCTGAAGCTCCTCGGCAGTTTCACGCACCTTATCATCTACCACAACATCAGATGCCGCAAAGATAACTTCCTTCCCCAGAAGCTGCGACAGTCTGTCGGCAACAGGTTTAAGTGAAAACTCAGGCTTAGGCTCGCCTTTAGGTCTTCCCATATGAGACATCAGTATAACCTTAGCATTATTCTCAATGAGATATTTTACGGTAGGCAGCGCTGATGTTATTCTTATATCATCGGTTATCTTGCCATCCTGCATGGGTACGTTAAAATCACATCTTACCAGCACCCTTTTCCCTGAGACATCAATGTCTCTAATAGTCTTTTTCATTCAAAACCTTCCTTTTTAATTTTTGTACAGGTTCTTAAAGATCAACAGCCGGCACAAGGTCGGCTGTCGTTTTTTCCAATATTAATATTATGCGTTATCCACACTGTACATATGCTTTATAAGCTCCAGTACTTTGGTGGAATAACCATATTCATTGTCATAGAATGCTATCAGCTTAAAGAACTTATCATTGAGCTGTATCCCTTCTCTTGCATCGAAAATCGATGTATGAGGATCGCCGATGAAATCACATGAAACCACTTCATCATCAACATATTCTATAACACCTTTCATATCCCCTTCGGACGCTTCTTTTATTTTTCTGCAGATATCCTCATAGCTTGCTGATTTTTTCAGCTGTATATTAAGATCGATAACAGATACATCATTTGTAGGTACACGATAGGCTATACCCGTCATCTTTCCTGCCAGTGAAGGGATTACGAGTGCCACTGCCTTGGCAGCCCCTGTACTTGTCGGGATAATATTTCCGAAAGCAGATCTCCCCGTTCTCCAGTCTTTTTGTGAACGCGCATCAACAACCTTCTGCTTTGCTGTCGCTGCATGAATCGTTGACATAAGTCCCTGTTCGATCCCCCAGTTATCTTCAATCACCTTTGCTAAAGGAGCCAGGCAATTAGTAGTGCATGAAGCATTGGAAACAATCGTCATATCTTTCTCATAATCATTATGGTTTACACCCATAACGAAAGTAGGCGTTGTCTTATCCTTAGCCGGCGCTGTAATGATAACCTTCTTGGCTCCCTGATTGATATGTACCATTGCCTTTTCGGTAGTGTTATATGCGCCTGTTCCCTCAACTATATATTCTGCTCCGCACTGATCCCACGGAATATTTGAAGCGTCACTTTCGCTGTATACAGGTACTTTTTTACCATTGATGATCAGTCCGTCGTCGTATACTCCAAGCTCTTTCGGAAAACGTCCAAATACAGTATCGTACTTCAGCATGTATACCATGTATTCTTTGTCAGCATTACGAACATTGATACCTGCGATTTCTATCTCAGGCATGTCCATTGCTGCGCGAATAACTACACGCGAAATACGACCAAAGCCGCTTATTCCGATTTTAATTGCCATTTTTAAACTCCTCCTAAAAATATCACTAAGTTTATTTAATTTAATATATATTTACCCTCTGCGGGTTAATATCGTTTTCGTTTGGATGATGACAGTATGTTCAGCTCGTCTCTGTATTTTGCCACCGTCCTTCTGGAAATGCTTATGCCCTTTTCTTTAAGCATTTTTACCATTTCCTGATCGCTGTAAGGTGATTTTACATCTTCATTATCTACTATTTCTTTAATAAATTCTTTTATGCTGTTGGAAGAGATTCCTTCCCCATGACTTCCCGACACTCCTGCCGAAAAAAAATATTTTATCTCAAAGACACCTCTCGGACACTGAAGATACTTGCCGTTTATAGAACGTGACACCGTAGACTCATGTATCCCCAACTCCTCCGCAATATCTTTCAGAGTAAGCGTCTTCAAATATTTGCTGCCTTTATCCAGAAATTCCTTCTGATGTTTCACTACAGCCGTAACCACATTATAAATTGTCTGCTTCCGCTGTTCTATACTCTTTATAAGCCAAACAGCCGAATTGACCCTGTCAGATAAATATTTTGAAAGACTATCATCATTCTCCGACTGTTTCATCAGCTTACTGTAATATGAACTTACCATCAGCCTCGGAGTGCTGCTTTCATTTACCGTTACCACATAATCATCGTCAGATCTTTCGATTATAACATCCGGCACTATATATTTTGTCTCCATTTGAGATGCAAACAACCTGCCCGGTTTAGGCTCAAGTGTTCTGATGATATCGCTCATCTCCTGTACTTTCTGAGGAGATATTCCCATATCCTTAGCTATGACTCCCAACCTGCTGTTGGCCAAATCCTCCAAATGCCGATTTATAACTTTTTCAAAAAGATCTGTAAGCTGTCCTTTCTGTCTCAGCTGTATCACAAGACATTCAGCCAAATCTTTAGCCCCCACCCCTACAGGATCGAAACCATGTATAATCTCCAAAACCTCTTCGACCTTTTCCTGCGGAGCACCTGTAGCACAGGCTATCTCCTCTACAGTTGACGTCATGTATCCATTCTCGTCAAGAGATTCTATTATATACTTGCCTACACGTCTGCATCCCTTTTTATTGGATGCAAACTGAAGCTGAAACATAAGATGTTCAGGAAGAGTGACATCAGAATATACATATTGTTCATATGCATTTTCTTTTTCTTCACCGTTCCTGTCTTCCCACTGTCTGTAGCTTATGTCATCATACTGTCTGTCTTTGACGTATTCCTTCCAATCAAATTCATCGTTCTTATAATCCGAAGCCTTTTCCCGGTGCTCTGTCATATGTTCTTCGAAATGTTCCGCAGTGTTTACGCCGCTCACATGTTCAGATGATTCGCGCGGTTCACTGCCGGCCTGTTCCAGAACAGGATTGACCAGAAGCTGCTCCTGCACATAAGAATCCAGTTCCTGAGTATTGAACTGCAAAATCTGAATCGCCTGGATAAGTTCAGGCGTCATAACCAGTTTTTGAGACTGTTCAATCTTCAGGTCATAACCAAGTCTCATACTCATCTTTTAAATACCTCGGTTTATATTATAACATATAGCAAATTTTTTGCCAGTGCTTTGCCGGGAATTAGCCTCATTATTTTAAACTGGGGAACCCCATTTGCCTCAAAGCTTCAAAAAGAATTATGTTGACTGAATTGGCCAGATTAAGAGATCTCAATCTGGTATCCTCGCTCATAGGTATTCTTACAGCACTCTCTCTGTGTTCCTCTATAAAGGGTTCAGGCAGACCTGCCGTTTCCCTCCCGAAAAGGATCATATCTTCATCCTTAAACTGTATATCGGTATAAATATGCTTTCCTTTAGTAGTAGCCAGAAACATCCTACGATCTCGGTATTCATCCATAAAATCATCAAGACTTTCATGAATCTGAAGTTTCACATAAGGCCAATAATCAAGTCCGGCTCTCTTCAGGCTCCTGTCATCTATGGAAAACCCCAGCGGCTTCACAAGATGCAAAACAGTTTCCGTTGCCGCACAGCTCCTCGCTATATTGCCTGTATTAGGAGGAATCTCAGGTTCCACCAAAACTATATGTATAGCCATAAACGTTTTCTCCTTTAATAAATAACCTTTATATTTTATTGTACGTTCCCCTGCCGTAAAGTCAATATATAAAGCAAAAGCTTTCCAAATTAACTGATGCTCTTAATTATCAAAACAAATTTTATCAGTCATTTCAAAATGCCAATCCATATTTATAGTATAGTAAAAAATTTTAAAGACAAAACGTGAAATTTATTATATAATTAATAGTAAATGTTAAATTGAGTGGAGGGAAAACATGAAAACAATAAAAATCGGATTGCTTGGTCTTGGAAATATAGGTACCGGAACATACAAAACACTGGAAATGAACAGAGACGAAATCGAATCCACACTGAATTCAAAAGTAGAGATCGTAAAAATACTGGAAAGAGATACAGAACGTGACAGAGGGATCGCCGTTCCAAAGGAAAAGTTTACATCCGATCCCGACGAGATCTTTAAAGATCCCGAAATCGATATAGTCATTGAACTTCTTGGTGGGATAGAGCCTGCCACATCATTTATACTGAAGGCTATGGAAAACGGTAAACATGTTGTTACTGCCAATAAAGCCGCTATAGCAGCCAACTATCATAAACTGATGGAAACTGCCCAAGCCAATAATGTGCTCTTCAGATTCGAAGCAAGTGTCGGTGGCGGCATACCTATTCTCGGAACCCTGACAGGTCCTCTCAGAGCCAATAAATTTGAAGAAGTTTTAGGTATCCTTAACGGAACTACAAACTACATACTTACAATGATGACAAAAGAAGGCGTTGATTATGATACAGCACTCAAAGATGCACAGGCGCAGGGTTTCGCCGAAGCTGATCCCACTGCAGATGTGGAGGGTATCGACGCTGCCAATAAACTTACTATTCTGATGGCTCTCATGTTTGATAAGTACGTTGCTCCCGAAGATATCCCTACTACAGGAATTACTCAAATAACAAAAGAAAAGATCGAAGAAGCAAGAGCCAATAACTGCAAAATTAAACTGATAGCTCATGCCAAGAAACTGGAAAACGGGGAAATTGAATATGAAGTGCGTCCTATGCATATAAGCGAGACCCATCCTCTTGCCAATATCAATAAAGAATTCAATGCGGTATTTGTAAAAGGCAATGCCGTAGATGATCTTATGTTTTACGGAAAAGGAGCCGGTCCGCTTCCTACAGGAAGCGCCGTACTCGGTGATGTCATAGATATTGCAAAAACAATTTTATAAAAACTCGACAGGAGGTCTAAAATGACTTTATTTGAAGAATGGAAAGATCTTATAGAAAATCAAACTGAAGAAACATTTCCCGAGTTTTGGAAGGAATACAGCGAAGCTGAAACCAAGATATACAGTGATATACTGGACAAACCCAATGAGAAAGTGACGGGGACTTTAGGAGATCTGGCTTGCGGATATGAAGTACGTCCTGTGATCTTCATGGGATTTTTAGACGGAATAAACTCAAGTCTGAAAAAAGAAAATGACTTTGAAAATTTTGATGAGCAGTCAAATGTAGAAATTCAAATTGAACCGGAAAAGCTCTTTTATAATATGCTTGCCGCAGGCGCTGATTATCTTTACGGACTCCCCCAATGGACAGACATCTTAGGTGAAGACAAAATGACAGAGATCGCAAAAGAATATAAAAAATCAAAAACAGTCGTAAAAGGCAAAAAAATAGGCCGCAATGAACCTTGTCCATGCGGCAGCGGCAAAAAATATAAACACTGCTGCGGGAGGAATTGACCCAGCGATATGAAATGAGCTGTGGTATTTCCCCCGTCATATGTCACAGGACTTTAGTCCGTGGTGACCAACGACGCAGAAGAATTGACCCAGCGATATAAAATGAGCTGCGGTATTCCAATAATTCGCACTTAAAAACGACAGCTGTAATTATCGGCTGCCGTTTTTTTCATATTTACAAAGCTTCTTTATAACACACTCATCGCATTTAGGATTTCTGGCAATGCAGCAGTTTCTTCCATGGTAGATCAAACTGTGATGAGCTTCGGTCCATCTGTCTTGCGGAAGCACCTTCATCAAAGCCAACTCTGTTTTAAGAACATCTTTCTCTTCTACAAGCCCTATTCTGTTTGCAAGTCTGAAGACATGAGTATCCACTGCTATCCTCTGATGTCCGAAACCTACAGACAGCACCACATTGGCGGTTTTTCTTCCCACCCCCGGAAGCTTTATAAGCTCATCATAATCATCAGGAACCTTGCCATCATAATTTTGCATCAAATTTTTAGCCAGCGCTATTATATTTTTAGATTTTGTCTTATACATGCCTATGGTTTTTATTATATTTATCACATCCTCCTGATTCGCTTCGGCAAGCTCTGCAGGCGACGGATATTTTTTAAACAAAGCATCACTTATTTTGTTAACACTTTTGTCGGTAGTCTGAGCTGATAAAACTACAGCTATCAGAAGCTGATATGTATCCATATGTACCAGGGCGCATCCTGCATCGGGATATTCTGCTTTCAGAGCATCCAGTATCTGGTTAATCTGTTTCTTCGTAAAGGCCATGATTTTTTCCTCCATTTCAATTATGTTTTCATTATATACGAATAAGAATATTTTGCAAACCCGGCACGAACCTTTGCGTATTTTCAATAGCCATTTCTGTAACTATAATGTATAATTATTTTATTATATTCTGATCAAAATATAAACATGGAGGTTTTTATGTCAAC